>JAABUP010004519.1_pt1 | contig 22605 bp, 26 predicted proteins | sample 5559201 | NCBI WGS metagenome assembly JAABUP01 (sample SAMN10711887, study PRJNA513373) | rock metagenome | isolation source: Antarctica rocks | place: Antarctica | reverse complement strand
TGGCACGGGAAAGCTTGTTATAGCCTGCACTTTGTGACAGTGTTACCCAATACATGATACGCATGCGTGATACGTGGTATGCAATACGCAGTATTTTCCAGTACAAAGTATTGCAAAGTTTGCGTGGCGCCTGCAGCTTGAATCGCTTGATGTATCCTCCACCTCGTTGAGCGGCACCTTACCAGACGCCTGGAGCAACCTAACGCAGGTGAGCCTGTTTCAGAAATACAAGCCATGCACACACATCACCTGACTTTGTATGCAAGCATGATGTGTGCAAGCCTCTTGTGAATCTCACACATGCATGTGCTTGAGCTGCTGTGGTTTGAAGCATCTAAGTCTGCAACCTATGAAATCACTATGCCAGGCTTCGAAGTCGATGTTGCCTGCAGCTCAAAACACTTACTATGACTCAATATGGATCCAAAAGATTCAGGGGAAGCCTACCGAGTTCTTGGAGCAGTATGATTCATGTGAGCAGACATCTTGCCAGTGCATGCATATGTTTTGCAGTCTTGTTGCTAGTGTAGATCTGTGCTTTGCTTCAGCCTGAGCTGCACACATGGAGCGAAAGGCTGGAAATGTATTGTGCTGTGTGTGGCCTTGATTGCCATGTAGAAGTGTTGCCAAGACATGCTCTGGTGCATCAACTTGAGAATTCTGCCACAGCCTTCACGCCAACAGTGTTATAGAATATGTGATAAATCCATTGCACTAGTGCTTACCAAAAGGGCGAGGCCTGATGACTGCTCTTGCTTCTGTAAAAGAGCTCCTGAGCAGCAAATGTTCTGCTGCAGCTGACTCAACTGGACCTGTCTGGACATGACATTAATGGGGAGATTCCAGCTTCTTGGGCAGACATGACAAGTGTAAGCACAACTAGCAACGGAGACAGTGAGAGCGTGTGAACACGCTGCTGTGCTCACCCATATTCATTTCACGGCTCATGTGATCTGCTGTAGAGCCTTTAGCAGCCATGCCTTTCTGTCGCTTGGTGCTAACAGCTTGACTCAGTCATGGGTCCTGCAAAATACAGGAGTCTCGGTCCTTGTACACCAATTGATATTCTCTCTTGCATGCAGCTTCTTGACTTGGATCTTTCGAGTACCCATGTGACTGGTCCGCTAGACTCTCTCATCAACATGACTAAGGTAGATGCAGGGAATTGTTTACTGGGGTCGACCAAGTTGCATGTGGCCAAATGTCGTCTCCATTGCGTTGGCGCATAGTCACATGTTGCTCTATGTGCCAAAATGCCCATTGCACAGTACATGGTGACTGACTGTTACTGAAAATGTGTCACTGGTACAGCTAAATAGCGTTCAGCTGAAGAACGCCTCCCTCACTGGCACCTTGCCAGACACTTTGAGCAGGCAGGCAAGTCCATTTGCACTGTCAGGACATGCAATCGGGTGGACACAAACGCACAAAACTCTTGACTGGAGCTGTACACTCCTCTGCTAAACACGCTTGTCACTTGTCAAGACAGTATCTTTCGTTCTGATTGTTAACACAGTGTTTGTGACTGTTGTAGCTCAGTATAATTGAGCTGGACAACAACACTCTGACAGGCACCTTGCCAAGTGGTTGGAGTACCCTTTCAAAGGCAAGTCTGTTGTTACTTACCTGTGCATGTAGTCAGGTCAGACAAAGTGACACATGTAAAGCTCTTGCAGTTCAGCACTGCTGAGTCCTCTCCTAGACAAGAGATGATGCTGTTGCTTGTGCGCCTTGTTTGCGTGCCTTACCTCCCACGCTGACTTCTGCAGATGGAAGAAATTGACTTGTCAAGCAATAATCTAACAGGGACGCTGCCGGACTCATGGGGAAATATATCTCTGGTCAGTACGCTGTTGGAGTGCTTGTATAGCCCTTGCAATTGAGCACTGCTGAGTTTTGTCCTGTGATCAAGAAATGTTGCTGGTGCTTCTGCGTCTTGATTTGTGTGCTGTGCCTGAGACGCTGCTCAGTGCAGACGGGGATCATTAATTTGTCTAGCAACAACTTGACGGGGACGCTGCCCAACTCATGGGGAAATAACTCTAGGGTAAGCATGTTGTTGGTGTGCTTGTTGCTTTGGAGACCACACTTGCCATTTGCAATGGCAATACGCCTAGCCCTAACAGCTCGAACCTGTGCCTGTGTGTGCTGTAGTTGGGGAACGCATCAGGCTTCAGCATCTACTTGAACAACAACCTCCTGACAGGCACCTTGCCAGGCTCTTGGAGTGCTCTACCGGCAAGTCATTTCTGACTTCCGCTGCAAGATGCCAGACCTGCTCAGCGCACATGCATGTAGCTCTGTAGCTCTTTAACACTGTCGAGTCCTCATGTCTTGGCTGAATGCTCCATGTTGCATAGTCATTTTCAGCATTTCTTGCCTCAGTGATTGACTGCTGCAGATGTACAGCGTGTGGTTATTTGGTAACAAGCTCACAGGGACTCTGCCAAGCTCATGGGGCAACATCTCAATGGTAAGCAGATTGTTTATTAAATAAGTTACTGCCTCCCTGCTGACCAGACTTGCTACATGCTCTGAGGTCGGCACAATGTCATGATGCCTGCATACCATGCACACTAAATGTCAAGCACTATACAGCTTCTCTGCATTGTGCAATGCTCCTCAAGGATGCAATCATCAAGCATATGTGTGAAACCACATGCAGCCAAGCAGCTTTCCTTGCATTCATGCATGTGTTGAGTGGGCAGCCCGGTATAATACTGGGCTTCTCAATAAACTGACGCCGAAAGGCGTAGTCTTTTCTTTTCTTTTCTTTCAATGTGATTGTGGTGGGAGGCTGTAAGGCTTGTGTGCAGATTGAGGAAATAGATGCCAGCAACAACAGCCTCACAGGCAGCTTGCCCTCAACTTGGCAGAACGTGGTGAAGGTAAGCGGCCTCACCTCGCTTGTTGAATAAGGTGATGTTGTTCACAAGTTCGTAGACACAAACCAGTACATCCCTCACACCTGTTTCAGAAGGCCCCAGGCACCAAAGGCTTTCTGAATCAGCTGACATTGCTTACTACTACTGCTGCTGAACAAGGTTGAAAGGTGGTACGATGCATCCACTGATTCCATGGGTCAAAGCAGTCTGTTGCACTCAATGTGCCATCACAGCTTCCCATATGCATGTGTCCTTGAGCGTTGCTATTCAGAGTTGTAACAGTGGTTGCTAGAAGGCTGGTATGCTTATGCAGGGAGCATATGGTTTAACCCTTGCCAATAATAGCTTGACAGGCACTTTGCCAAGTGCTTGGACTGGTATCTGGGTACGTTCCAACAAGGCTTGCAGCTGTGATTGCTTGTTATGCAACTTCACATGTATTGTTCCAAAGCCACAAGCCGTCTATATGTTGACACTGGTGCAAACTAGGAGCGACTGCTCATGCGGATCACCTCAGCCACATATTGTGAACATGTATATAGAACAAATGATTGGGGCTGATTGAAAATTTGACAGCAGTCTGTTGTACATGGATTGAGGTTTGCGCCAACACCCATGTCAAGAATGGTATACCAGGATATGGTGTTGTTGCAGATGGAACGTCTTCTGCTCCAGAACAACCATCTTACAGGGACCCTACCAGACGCATGGGGCAAGAACAACGTAGGTCACCTGAGGTCTTGCATAGACAGCATGCTGTGTATGTAACCGTGCTGCTGACCTACTTGCATTGTGGTGATTGGCCCATCAGTAGCTGCAGTGTGGGAATTGCATGCTTTCATGTTGACAGTCATCTCTCTCTTCACGACATAGTTTCACATACCTGTAGCCATCACATAAGCTGAGCTGTGGTGTTGTGTGCAGCTGACCTACATTGATTTACGAAACAATGATCTGACTGGCTCACTGCCTGACTCTTGGAGTGCCACCCAGGTATGCATTTCTGGTGATGCGTGCATTTACCACGGGCTGGCATCACGATGTACAGACTACCAGTAATTGGCTGATAGCGCAAGTCTTAGACATGCTTGTAGAACTTGCATACTACAGCAAGCCTGTCCAGCATCTACAAGTTCTCAGCCCAATTTCTTTGCAAATATCCAGCTGATGTGTGAGCTTGCAGAAGAACTGCGGCCAATATAACAAACATGCACGAGTAAGCAAGTTGTGGCTGCATGCATAAATGTTACAGCCACATGCTTGACAACAGTACCCAATTATGCCCACATGATCTGTTGTCAGCTACATGTTGCTGCAACAAGCCCCACAACTTTTTTGGGCCTGAGTGCTATTCACGTGACTCTCCAGAAAGCATGCTGGTGTGTGTTGTCGCAATTGTGTGTCTCCACTTTGTGTTGGGCATGCTTGTACCACTTCAACTCAACCTTCAGGGTGCCTGAATCCTCATGCACAACTGTCTGCCATGTGTGTGCCCATGTGCTTGGCCATGCACCAACCAAAAGGCTTCCTTTGTTTCAGCTTCCCTACCTTCGCCTGCAAGAGAACAAGATCAGTGGCACCCTGCCAAGTTCTTGGAGTTTCGCAGGAGAAGATGTAAGCTACTGACTTGATGCAATGCATTGCCCTGACTCTCTGAACAAACACTTGTGTGGTGGTTTGCAAGTGTCCCATTGCAGCTCCCTGCACCTTACTCATGCAGCTACCTGCACCTTACTCATGCAGCTACCTGCACCTTACTCATGCAGCTCCTTGCACCTTACTCATGCAGCTCCCTGCACCTTACTCATTTGGCTCAATTGCAATCAATTGTTATAGTAGCATAGTATGTATCACACTGCCCAATTGTACAAAGGAAAACCTTGAACAGTTCACGATGAGATGGGTTAGGGTTTTGGCAGGCTCTTTCAGTGTTGGCATTGTAGCAGGCCTTGTCGATGTTGGCTTTGTAACTTGATTAGAGTTAAATAAATTTGCATAGTATGGCGTGATGAGTGTCCATGCATATATGGGCTTTTGCAGATCTCTAGAGTCTTGAATGTAGCTCATAAGGTGACCCACAGCAGTGATGAGCTAAAGCAGATAGCGATTTGCATATGGTACTATTGAAACGCGCTACCATGGTTACAAATGCTAGGTGAAGTTTTGCTTGCATGCAAAGCTAGAGCACATACTAATGTCATTGTTCGCATGCGCAGGCATTATACATGTCTTTCAAAGGAAACAAGCTCAATGGGACTCTGCCATCGTCGTGGAGTAATTGGACTCAGGTTAGTGTTGCCACTTGACTTCTGTGTTGATGCAAAGAGTTGCAAGACCATGTTTGGCATATGTTTTGCACCATGCTACCTGGCCTGAGTGGTGTGTAATAGTGTTTGCTCTGCTAAGCTTCCCAATTTTGCTTTACTTTGCAATTCGTTGGAGGTACCAGACACCTGGCTTGTCTTGCACATGCCTTGTACATCATGAGCTGAGGATGCTTTGATATAATTGTTAATACTGTTGTCTTGGTATGTTGACTAGCTTGATGTGCCTTAACAAGGTTCAGACCTGCAGGTGCAATTTCTGGATTTTGAGGACAATCAGCTGGAGGGCTCCTTGCCACAAGCTTGGGCAACAATGCAGAACTTGAATTACATTGGGCTGGCTTCAAATGGTTTCAACGGCTCTCTGCCTAGCTCTTGGAACAAAAGCCATTTGGTGAGCCAACATGACATTATCATTCTTACGCCACGCCTTGCACATCATCACGGTATCTGTGCCTGCCCTTTGTCTTGTGGCCACCACAGTGCAGTAAACAATCAAAACAGCTCCTGACTTTTCAAGTGTCTACACTGCCCAGGTCATGTAGGGCCCGTGATATAGGGCATCAACCTGTTGGACCACAACAGATGACTGGTAGCTGGGTAGCAAACCTGTTTGCCTTTTGACGGACACATGAGTGCCTACCCTGGTTCCAAAGGGAAGCTTGAGGGACCCCAAGCTTCTCCATTTAGGGTTGCCTCAGCTTCAGTGGGTCGCTTATGGATTTGGGCTAGGCATTGCTTGGGTTAACAAGACACTTGAGCTCGAGACACTGTCATCATCACACTGCAGTCATCATGACCTCTTCAGGCTAGGTCAGCTGTCATTAATGATAGTATGTGTGCTTGTCGCAGCTGGAATACATTTCCTTGAGCGGCAACAGACTCTCTGGCACGCTGCCCGACTTCTGGAAGAACCTTACTATGGTGCGCCCCTTCTTCGTGAGCGTTGACATTGTACACGTCAAAAGCATCCTGTGCTGCTAGATTGCCATTGTTTGGGTCTTGATATGATTTTATTAGTGTGAGACACTCAATTTCCTTCTCCAAAGAATGACTGCACACTGGTGCAATGATTTGGGCATGCAATCTGCCATCTGTTGAGCGCAGTTGATGCACCCATCACAGTGTCCTGCCATTAACGCTTCCAATGCAGTCGACTGCTTGTAAGTCTAGCTACTGTAGCTTTGCGTCGCCTTTGCCATCATCTGTTTGTGTCTCAATCACGTGCATGGATGGTCAAACATGCAACTTCATGGAACTCTTATGCAGCTCAACTTTCTGAGCCTTGGAGACAATGCTCTTTCGGGCTATTTGCCGCCATCGTGGAGCGCCATGTCTCGTTTACGCTACATTACGTTCTCCTCCAACTTTTTCCATGGGAGCGTCCCAAACAGCTGGAGTAACTGGACCCAGGTAAAGCTAAGTTCTGCTATGACCAAGCTTCGAATCTGCTCAGCCCTTATTTGTGATTGCGACCCTCTGTCTGGTCTTGCCCAAATCGAGCACATCCGAGTGTGTGTCTCTGCAGGTGCAAGAAATAGGACTTGATCAAAACCAACTGTCTGGAACCATTCCACAGATGGCAAACCTTGCAGTACTGAATGCCACCTCCAACAAGCTTTCATACTCATCATTGGCTGATTTGCCTGCATCACTCAAGGTCGTGTACCTGGCAAACAATAGCTTGACTGGAACATTTCCACAGCCAAATCAGCTTCCAGCCAATCTGACTGTACTGGATCTGTCCAAGAATCTCCTGTCTGGAGCCTTGCCACAAGCTTTGCCGGCCAATTTGACTGTTCTAAATGTCTCTCAAAACCAGCTCAATGGCTCGTTGCCAACTCAATGGCAAAGGCTAGCTGAATTGAGGCTGGATGACACAGCATTGACAGGTGTGCTACCAGACGCGTGGTCTGAGTGGGGTAGCAACACCAGCAACTCAATACAGCTGTCACTTGTCAACAACAACCTGCATGGTCAAGTGCCTCGGAAGTGGGTGGAGCAGTTCTGCCTGGCAGTCACACACGACTTCAGCGAGCAAGTCCTGTTTGAGCCCACTCCCCTTCAGCTAGATTTTTACCAAGGTGACATTGCACACAGCAGTCGTGATGAGAGTGTGTTTGTTCCGATTGGGTCTCCGATAACCCTGGTTGCTCAGCATGCTAGCATTAATGTCACTCTGAACGGCAACCTGTTAAGTTTCAGCTATCAGGACCCAAATTCTATCTGCGGCATCCCCAATGCTATCAGAAACTCTGCTTTGCTGTGGGGCGTGTTTTTGGTGCTGATACTAGGAACCATCATTGGTGTGCATTTCTGGCTTCGACACAAGAAAGACCTTTTCATCCCAAGATTCCTCACCAGGCTCACATTGTTGTCTTCTACTCAAGGCAATCAGAAGGTCCAGTTGTCTAAGGTTGTGGCCACAGCAATGTGGGTCTTTTTGACTGATGTTGTATGGTTTGTCTACTCTCAAGTCACTGACATCATTACTATTCATCAGGTGTTCAGTTCTGGGCAAAGGCGATATGCTTTCATCCTGCTGGCTGTACTGCTTCTGCCATTTTTGCTGATGATGTTGCTTGTTGCGAGAGTGTGTATTAAGCACGTTCAGTCAAAGATCTTTATTACATGCAGAGGTAGATGCAACAGTGTGATGTGCAATGTCATTGCCATTGCAATAGGCTTGGCTTTGTCTCCCTTTCTCTTTCTAGCCTTGTACGTTGCAATGTTGATTCAAGCTATTGGAGTGTCAAGGCAACACCATGTTCTACACTCGTTTTGTGATTTGACTACCATGTATCGTGCCAAGTCAATAGTGGAATGTGTCTTCAATGCTCTACCTCAAGCCGTCATCCAGACCAAGTTATATACCATGGGCAATGATCCAAATGGAATCCATGTCTACATCAATACTCCTTTATTCCTAGCATCAGTGTTTAGTTCTCTTGCGTCAATCTTAAGCAGTATTGCCTTGTTGATGATTGAGGTATATCAGTTTCAGTATGGCACATTCAACTTTTTGAAGAGGTTGATTGATCTGGATCCTTTTCTGTAATTCATGATGTCACTGATGAGTACTGATACTGCTCATGGGCGGCAAAACACCTTTCCCTCAACACATCAAAATGTCAACAATTCCAATTCTGTTGTACCTTTCGAGCCAAAAATGTGCTGAGAGACAGAGAGATTTAAGTGTGTTATGGCATTTTGTACTTGGGACATGTGTGTGGACTGGTCGGAGCGCGTGCAACAGAAGTGCAAGCTGTTTAGGGTTTTTGCAGCCCTAACGGAGCAAGGAGTGTTAGGGTTTCCTCTCCGAGAGGTTCATTTGGAGCCCTACCTAGGTTCTGCTGACTAGGTCCCAGTTGGATTCCTGCAGCTTCCTGAACAGTAAGGGGGCCGAGACGAGACTGCTTGACGCAGCGCGATGGCAAAAGCCTGTCACCCAGTGCATGCGCAGCTCTGGTTGAGGCCACCTTCCCTGGAGCTTGTCAAATTAACTGCTAGACCGCCACCTTTGGTTGAACAAGGCAAGCGGAGATCAAGCTTGGACAGGTGGTTTGTGCAAAAAGAACGAGAACACAATTGTAACTTCCTAATTCCTCGGCACCTGGCGGGTCAAGATGACACATGGCCCGCTGAGTTGCGAGATTGGCCGAACAAGGTCACCAAATGGAACTCTAACAAGACTGACATAGCACAAAATCGGTGGCTGCGATGCTGGTATCAGTTCTGATATACCGTTGAGGTGTGCTGCAACCTCTGGACTGGCTGTGATGCTGGCAAGAAATTTGATGGCGGAAGACGCCTGGGTCAAGGCCAGTGGTATGGCGTGCTGCAACAAAGTGGATGTACACCCTATTCAACAGCTGTTGCACGGACCTGTAAAGTCAGCACTGTTCCAGTAGCCATATGCTGTTTGCTGTGGCTTGTACTTTTTGTATACATATTTCTATTGCCATTGCCAGCGGCATCCTGCCGTTTTCAAACTCTGTGGCACTATGCAAAGAAGCCTTTCTGGACTAGTTTGTTGAGTCAAAGCTGCTATGTATCTCTGTGAACTATGTTAAACTTTATTTTGTTTCATCAGTCAGCTATACATATACAGTTGTTGGGCATTGTTTCACAGATTGGTTTTCTGTGACTGATGCTTGTCAGCAAAATATACACCGCCCTGCAATCTTCCTCTAGGCAATGCCAGTCTCTGACATGCAAAAGCTCTGTGCATGCATGCACAACAGCTTCCAGGCTTTCATTTGTCTGCCGAGACTGCTTCAATTGCATGACGCTCAGTGTAAAGCATGCAAGCACATGCGCGTTACACAAGGTACATTAATGCGCGTTACACAAGGTACATCAATATTGCATGATCAGATGGTACTTGGGACGCTTGCTGTACCTGCTTGATCATTGCCGATGTTGCAGATGACGGTGAATGACCAGTATTCGCAGATGACATACGTATGTGCCAGAATTGTTAGACTGAGTTGTTTGCATGTCCAATTTTGAGGTTCACTGCATGTCAGCATGTCATGAGCAGTGTTTTGGACATACATGTGCAATGTTGCAGTCTTCAACACCTAGCCATTCAGCCTAAAACAACACATCACCAGTGGCTTTCGAAGTCAGACCCATGTTGTACAGCAAACCTTGCTCAAGTATCTGTTCATTATGTCATAGCAGCTTATTGAACTTGTGGTCATCATAGGTGATGTTGAAACTTGCTTTCCCTAGAGTGGAAGCCTGCACCCCATCATAGGCCCCTGGGCCTGGTGCAGCACCCTTGCTGGAGGTCTTGAATCTGTCTGTGCCTGCTGCAAAGCCTGCCTTGATGCGAGTGAAAGGCTTGAAGACGTGCTGCAAGTCCCTCTCTGCATTGCTGTAGGCGCCAGGTCCCGGAACAATGTCACCTGCACAGCAATGCTGCATGACCAACTGCAGATCCATTTGGTGCTCCAGCATGCTGTCACAAGGCATGTTGCTCCAGCATGCTGTCACAGGGCATGTTGCTCCAGGATGCTGTTATATGGCATTTCTGTCTTGCCTGCTAGGGTGGTGTATTTTGTGGCACCAACTGCTGACTGCAAACGATGGAGTTCACAATACTAAGACGTGCAATGTGCAGCAGCTTGGGCGCAGTCAGTGAATTCAACACTGCATGCAATAAAGCGTACTGTTTTCCAGATCACGATCTTTGAGTGCAAGCATACCATTCACAGTGTGTCAACATGCGGCACTACACACAGCAGATTTGCACATTCTGATGTATGCCCAAAAGAACTCTAGGACTCTGCCTGCACCCTGACAAGTGACATGTAACATGTCATTGGCAGAGCAGTAAGAATTGATGTGCATATGATTTAATGGTCATATACATGCAGCATAAAGGCTTGCAGTGCAGCAAGGCATTACCTTTGACTCCAGGGCTGAGGCGGCCTGCAGATGTGAAGATGAGGCCCTGCTTGCCGTGACAGCGCCTGACCTTCTCCTGCAGCTCATGCTGTATGCTGCTGCCCTCACCCACATTGTAGCTGCCTGCATGTCACACCCACACTGCAGTCAAAGCATGTAGGCAAAAAAAAGAAAAGGAAATACTACGTCTTTCGGCATCAGTTTGATGAGAAGCCAAGTGGGCTGTGCAGGAGCATGTAGGCAACTTACATCCTCTGTACAGCGTTCTATCCACTCCAAAGTCAAGGCCCTCATGACAATGCTAGCAAGTCTCCACTTGCTCAAAACCACCCAAACAGCCCAAACATGAAGGAGTATCAGCAAGCTTTCGTCATGCAGCTATGAATGTATCAATCTGGTCAAACGGCAGTACAAGAGGTGGGGATTGTCACCTGGACCCAGCTGGTTTGGAGCTGCTGCACTGGGAATGCTTTGCAAGGTGCCTTCAGCCTCCAACAGCGCTCTGCAGTGAGCCTGTGTGCAAGCAGTCCATCAGTCTATGATTTGATCGATTTATCAAATGATGCACTGTCTTTGTGATTCATTAGGGGATCCACCAGACAATGGCTGAAAGCTCTGAACATTTGAGTGAAACCAGTCACTCATAACAGGTTACACTCCACATCTGGGTCAGCATTTGTTGCATGGCTGACGCAGACACTTTGGAGAAGCCAATATCCTAAAGCAGTTTTGCTGGAACCACTGGCATGTTTGTATGTCAAACACTGCTGTTGTTCCAAGACTGTCTGCACTGTAAGCATGGGCGTTTTGAGGCAAAAGACATCATATCACACAGTGCTTCAAGCTAGACCTTGTTGTATTATCACTCCCGGGGTTGTTGCTACAGCTTTTGCACACCGTGTTGGGTAGCATTACACGCAAGCAATGTTGGAAATAAGCAGCACAAGTAGGTGCAATAAGGGGTAGCATGACAGGCAGACCTGAGATGACATATTGCTGCTCAGCATAAAGCACTCCATTACTTACTCAGGTCTGTCATCGAGATATATGCCTTGGGCTGAGATGACTACCAATAGAACAACCAGGCTATCTGAACAAAAAATTATGGTCATTCTATTAGCTGTTAGGGACTGAAAGCCAAGCCTCAATGTCAAATTTTTCAATCACATTTCAGGGTCTGCAATCAGGGTCTGCAATTAGAGTCTGCAATTAGGGTCTGCAACTAGAGTCTGCCATTAAGGTTTGCCATCAGGGTCTGTCATCAGGCTCTGCAACAAGAGTCTGCAATTAGGGTTTACAATCAGGGTTTAGTCTCAGAGGACAATTCTTACCGGCGGCACCATGGTCTGCAAGGGCCGATCAAAGCGATCCTGCTTGTCCTGAAAGGCAGGGCTGGGCCGGGCACGCCCTGGGGCTGTGCTGGGCGCGCTGTAGCTGCCAGGGCCCTGCACCAAGATGCCATCCCTGGGATGCTCAGTTTTCAGGATGAATCACCGGCTGAGTTCAGGATAATCATAGCACATACTCAGCCTAGTGCTTTGTTTGAATGTGGACAGGACCAGATTAGTCATGCTTGAGATTGACTGATAACACCACAGCAATGCAGTTCTGAGTTTCAAGCTGCACATCAGACAATAAGATTTTGCTTGTGCCAGGGGTCATGTTGCAAGATCCACATTTACAGCCCAGTAAAGCAAAAAGCAAAGTTGCACTCTGCATCCGTTCTACTATGTCCTGTCTATCACTGTGGCTCAGGAGCAGATCAACTCAGAGCTGAGTAGGTCATACTCACTGCTGCCGAGTCAGGAGCCTTGGATTGAGCAAATCTCTCCCCCACCCCAAATGCACCATGCCTGGCTGTGTTGGTGGTCCTCTTCTCCACCTCTGTCTGCATGGAGAGTATGGACTGGTCATATGCCCCAGGCCCTGGGGCATTTGTGCCGGAACTGCCCCACCTGTGGAACAGCCACATTGTGCTGACTGACGCTGGATTGTGTGTTTGTTGGGTGTATGCAGTCTGACAAAATTGACTGTTGATGACAGTGTTGACAGTGTGGGTGTCACTGACAATTCCTGTGCTCATGATTAAAAAGCTGGACACGCTTGTTTCCCCATGTACATGTGTTTGTTACACCAGCAGTCACAAGGGTTGGGCTCGCTCTGTGCCCTGTGGACGGTTGCTTGCAACAGATCACCTGATGGCCTGATGGCAGAGGGACTTTGCTATGGTGTGAGTACTGTAAAACATATCACACACTAGTTGCTAACACTTGCTGTGTCCACTTAAGCACTAGATGCAGCATCGCTATGTCACCCTGCACATGCTGTGTGGGTGTACTCATAACTCTGATGCATGCAGATGCCATGTGTATTACTCATCATGCAGCTGACCTGGCAATGCTGGAGCCAAATCCTGGCGCCAAATTCTCAGAAGGCTGTGATGCAGCAAGCCAACTTTCTGTGAGGCTACCCCCGTATGCCCCCGGGCCGGGCATCTCCCCTGCTGAGGGGTCAGCCATACCTGGTCTAATAGACTTTCCACCTGAAGCAAAATGCGTTTAGGGTATATGGGTGAGAATGTAGCCCTGACCAAGCAGCTAGGGCTGGGCTGGGTCAGCAGCCTACAAGTGCAGAGGGGGCTGGATGACACACAACAGATGTCCACAGTCAATACAAGTGCAGAGAGCAGAATCCATTGGAAGGGCAGTGATTGCTCAGGAGGGGGGCATAGGGGCACATAGACAACTGCCCCAGCAAAGCTAAGTCCTGATCCTCATGGAAACAACTGACTCAGAAGCTGTACAGCAGCAAATGGCAAACAAGCCTGAGATTGACATCTGGATTCATGAGTTTCCAATGATGAGCTGTGAAGAATGAGGGCTCCTACCAAACACCCTGGAAGCAGGTTTCTTGAGGACGTTGTCGAAGGCTGTGGGCAGATTGGCGTAGTAGCCAGGCCCTATGGGGCTTTCTGTCTGCACCACCTTGTTGCTGCTGCTCACCTGCACTGACATCCACAAACTTGTCTACATGTTACAATGTAGGCAATGGTAGACAATGGCGTAGTAGCCTGGCCCTATTGGGCTGTCTGTCTGCACCACCTTGTTGCTACTGCTCACCTGCACCGCACAGCATTAGCATCCACAAACTTGTCTACATGTTACAATGGTAAATAATGGTCAATGGAGTGAATCTGCTGTATGTCCTGTCTACCACTATCTACCACTGTCTACCACTGTCTACCACAGTCTACCACTGTCTACCACTGTCTACCACTGTCTACCACTGTCTACCCCTGTCTACCACTGTCTACCACTGTCTGCCACTGTCTACCACTGTCTACCACTGTCTGCCACTGTCTACCAATGTCTACCACTGTCTACCACTGCCTATCACTGTCTACCACTGTCTGCCACATCCAGCACCAGGTCTAGGTTCACCAGCAGTGACCAAAGCAAGGAAATGCAGCATGCGCAGGGCCTGGGAACAGACCAATTTGCTACAAGTGGCTGTTGCTCCTCTGCTGTAATGTACAATATGAATATAAGTTTGTAGTCTGTGATGACAAAGAATTGGCTTGGTCTTGAAACGCTGGCAGCTTTGACTGTCAAGAGCAGCTACATGAGAGCGACGCAAGCATGTCTAAGCACAGCTGCAAGGTTGCATTAGCCCTGGCTGTCCTGATGACTGATAGCTGCAACATGTACGCATTAGCTCAGCCTCGCTGATGGCTGATGGCTGCAACATGTGTGCAAAGCGTAGCATGCAAGGAGCTCAATACTGCAGTCCTGTCTCTGACAACAGAACCAGCGATTGAAGCAGCAAAGAAGTGCAACAAATGGTGTTGCGAGTGCAGTCAGGTTGCAATAATCTGGCAAGTTCACGCACACTTGCTGCGACTGACTCACATGTGTAGCTGTCTATGCACACAAGCTGTCAATGCACACATGTTGTCTGTGGCTGTCCATGCACACAAGCTGTCTGTAGCTGTCCATGCACACAAGCCATCTGTGGCTGTCCATGCGCACAAGCCGTCTGCGACATGCTCTTTGCACATGCTGCAGATGGTGCAAGGCTTGATCAAGCTGCAGCTGGCCATGCAGCTCTGCCAGGACACATGTGTGATATATAGAATTTCACAATAATTGACAGCAATGGGTACAAAGGTCACACAGACTCAACAACATTTATTGTTAAGTTCTTCCTTGCAGAGTCATCTCTTGGACATTAATGGCGCTCTTCTAATGTCAGGACACCCTATACTGCTACACATCAAAACAGAAATATATATACAAGGTCATGATGATCAAGTACATACTAACGATGCACAAGGATATATTATAATATAATGATTTGATATACAATAATAATAAAATAAAATATTGATGTATAACATGGATGCAATGATGTAATATGTAATACGTAGACACATATCAGATGCAGGCATGATAGCAATATGGGTCTGACCTCAACAGTGCCATGCTTCAGAGTGGCACGCACAACCTCCTCCACAGCACTCGCCTCAATGCAGGCTGCTCGCCGAGAGGAGCGCAGCTTGGCTTGCAGCGCTGCAATGGCACTCGTGGCGCTGGGGTTACTCACCTCTGGAGCTCTGTGCTTCTTGCTGGGGCTCTGGGGCTCCTGGGGGGTATATGCCCCTGGGCCTGAACAGGCAATGTCATGAAGATCAGTGTGCATTCAAGCTGAGAGGTATGAACAAGAAGAAATAGTGTTGTGCATGAAGGCTGTGATAGCTGTGAGGTGCTGAAGATGGGGCTGAGGGCTTCTTAGGGGGTGAAAGCCCTCAGGCTTGAATAGCTGGCAGGCAGCAAATGCATACTTTTATACTTGTAGACTTCAAAGCATCAGAATCTGCAGGCAAAGTTCTTCCCTCAATGCTTCTTATGTTTGCTTTCCGTTTATCTACAAGCCCTGCAAACCCTGACAAACAAATGACAAGTACGCTGACAACCTCGGACGTACTAGCTCTGTTTCTCGGGTAGGTCTACCAGCATGTGTTGTGAGTCTGCAGGCTGACAACACATGAGGCTAGACCTACCTGAGAAACAAGCTGGTATCTCCAAAAACGTCAATGTACTGACAATTGATGTGCTGACTGGCACCTGATGTTTAAACACATGCTCTGCAGTCGGTAGACAGATGTGCACCCACAGCGATACCTGGACGCCGCAAGAGAGCCATCTGGCATTTTCAACTATTCAAACTTCCATTTAGCCATTGTGTTGTTGTCGAATCTCCAGGCTCATGGCAACAAACAGATCATCCAAAGCCATGTGAAAAAAGACCCTGCTACACCAGAACATGGCACTGTGGGACTATGTTCAGCTGACTGAGTGCTACTGGGGTTGTGAGGATTCAGATTCCATCCTCACTGGAGGGCTGTGGCCATCTAAAGCCCCTCCACCCAAAGTGCTGAGGCCGCCTAAAACTCTACACCCTCAACCCAACAATGCAGACAGCCGTCTCAAGGCCACAATGCACACCTGGTGCCTTCTGTCCCTCTGCCAGGCTGGCAATGTTTTTCCCCCTTGTTTGTTTTCTGTCTTCAGGACTCAACAGGAGAGTCAACAGGCAGAACGTACACCAAGCATGAATTGTTCAAGGCGTTCGACAACAGATCTCCGGGAAATTTTAGGTCACAGCTTTGACCCTCGTGAACCAAGCTTGAGACTACCCTGATGAGCTTGTTCATGTGGGAATAAAATACCTGGTGCAACGCTGGAGCTCAACAGAAAAGCTGTCCTGTTGATCTCAGGACCTCTTCCAAAGACGGCAGCTTTGGGTTGGGGTCTGACGCCTGCGACTGTGGGGTCATACTGCCCCGGCCCCACACGGCTGTTCCTTTCCCCTGTGAAGACTGTGCCCTCTGGAGGGGGCTGTGCCTTCAACTGCCCCTCTGGAGTCTCCTCATACCTGAGGGTTGCAGACACAGACTTAGGGTTTCAGACACAGGCTTAGGGTTTCAAACACAGACTGAAGGTTCCAGACATACACTTGAGCAGGATCCCTTTGCAAATCCAGCAAACGGCCCAGCAGGAAGCTTGTGCTCTGGCTTGGATGTCATGCGCACCACCTTTATTTGTGACCTAGCAGCAGCCAAGTGGTATTGCCTGCAAACTGTCTCATAAAGCATGTGGCAGAAGCAAGCAATGACTCATTCTGACAGCAAGCATGACACGTGCTTTGCATGCTGAGCAACCAAGCTGGGTTGTGCTCAGTTCACTTTGAGGGCTGAGCTCACCCATAGCTCTGAGCCTTGGATGGCACAGATGGTGGTAGGTGCGTATGGTGGACAGGCAGCTTTGCCTTCTGGTGGCCCTGCTTGTGCCCATTCAGCCGAAAGGGCCGCCTACTGAAGCTACTGGGAGCCTTGTAGGCACCAGGGCCTGGAGTGAAGGCTGGAGTATCCCTGCATTACTGCAGGCTTGATGCAGTACTCTGATATGCCCCCAGATCTCAGTACTAGTCATTCATCCGTTCATTTCTTCACTTGACACATGTCTCTCCCAAGATTTGGGTGTGTCAAGTCCTGATGAGGCTCTAAGGCACTGAGCAAGTTTTGAGGTAGCACCAGGTCTGTGTGCTATGCACATGCTTGGTGTCAACTCACACATTGATCTTGCAGAACGACCTGTGACTGCATAGGGCTGGGAGTATAGTCATGCAAGCCTTGGTGTGTATTGGTGTTTGCTGTGTTGCGCTGGCCTTGTTCACACATCTGCTGTTGCACATACTCACAGATGTGAGGGCTGATGCTGTAGGATCCTGTTTGGTGTGTGATCGCGCCTGAGCTGCATAGCATGTGAGCCTTGCTGATCCACAGACCTGCTGTTTGCATGCTGTTACATCCGAGAGCAACTGCTGTCATGTGTGCTGCATGTCTGATGCTCATGTGGTGCTGCAGTTGTTGGTCTCAATTAGTATTTGTATCTACTGGATCGTGGCATTTTTTACAGTGCTGGAAGCTGAACCACTTGGATTTCAATGCGCCACTATGACTAGCTGCATGGGCTGGTAAAAGGGCTTGTGCTATGGGCTGAAAAGTGAAAAACTGTAATGAATGGTTGCGGATGTCCTGGCTGATTGCGCGTCCTTGCAGCAGTCATACATCTGCTGCTTTAAAGTGCTGGATGTTATCCTTGTGCTGTTCAGTCTGAAGCTTGTCTGTGTCACTGACTGTCATGCAGGCCAGCCCTGACCATTGCCTTGAGGCCAGCTTGGGAATTCTTGACAACCATTTTCTTCATCAACATGGTACCCACAGACGATATAGTGTCAACATGTAACGCCAAGATTGGATTTACTCAAACAAAACGTGTGGCTTCATTCAAGGGCAAATGTTCCTGAGCCTGCCGAGGGCACTCTTGCTGGCAACAATATGCAAAGTAAAACGGTGTAAGCATGTTGTACAGCTTGAGCACAGCAGGCTAGAGGTAAAGACTAAGATTTGCATGGTGTTCAGCATTCAGATGGTCCCTGAAAGTGCATGTGCATGTCAGAGTCATAAGCATGGCAGGCCTGGTGGGCAGCAGAAGGCTGCTGGTGCATACCTGCGCTCATGAAGCCTGGAGACATTACTCAGAAAGCATGTGCTGGGATGTTGGGCCTGTGAGGTGCTAGCTGGCGTCCAGCTGTACTCTCCAGGGCCAGGGTTGTACTGCAGCAGCAAATCAGCCCGTGAGTGGAAAGAGATTGATTTGAGAAGTATCTGGGCGCGTCGCTGAATGCAATCGGGTGCAGCATTTGTGCAGGCAGGCTTTTGCAAGTGTCCCACAGACTGTTGCCTCACAACTTTATCGAAATTGTCTCCTGCTCTCCCCCCCACCCTCCCCCTCCCACAAGCGTGCACAATCCGCTATCTGTGCAGTTGCAAGGACAACATGCAAAACATCAGATACACACTGTATACATTGTGCAATACCTCATGGGAAGACTGCTCTGTGTCAAAGTTCCTCTGAGTACTTGTGGAGAACGGTGCATAGCTCGGATATTTGGACCCATGTTGAGTGGGGACAGTGTAGGAACCAGGTCCCACCTATAACACAGATTGCAACAGCCAAAGGGTGAGATTTCGTTAAAGGTCTCAGATCTGGTAGTCAGCAACCAGTCAACAGACACGTTCGAGCAGGTGCAACACCACGCGCCAGCAGGCACACAACAAGGGAGTTCCCTGACAGCAAGGGCTGGAAGGAAGTATGCGAGCTAGCACAGCCGACCTCTTGTGGAGTATGAGGCGCGCCAAAAGCCGTTGTCCTTGGCGCCCTTGCCACAAAAGCCATGATACCAGGGTCAGAACAGTCTGTCTGCCTGGTGCCGCCAAGTCGAGTCAGTCAGCCTTGACCTATCGCAAAAACTATACAACTAAAATTCGAAGAAGACGAAAGTCCGGTTTCAAAAGCTGCCTCTGTAAATCACGTGTGCAACGTTTCTCCGGTCGGCTCTGCGCTGTTGCACGGCTTTCAGTATCGCATTCTTCGCCAGAGATACGCAGACGCAGGTTCCAACAGCCAGCATGAATGCATGCAACCTTTCTGCCAGCGCAACAGGTCGGTCTGGGTGTTTTCGGGTATCGATGCATTGCGGCTGAATTCTGTGTGCTTGACGTTGCCTCAACACGTGCGATGCATATGGCCTACTTTTGGTACCACCCTTTGCATCGTCAGACATTTGTATTGCGCAGGGTCTCATCGTGCTGCGGCGCAGACGTTGCGCAGTTCCTCTTTGCAAGGGACGAGATTGACCGTGCCAAGCGCTCGCGCAGCAGTAACGTCGCGACGCAATCGCCTTATCGTCAAAGCCGCACAGCTGTTGGGCGGCAAGAAAGTCAACAAGGTCGTGCTTGCCTATTCCGGCGGTCTTGACACATCAGTCATCCTAACATGGTTGAAACAGACTTACGACTGTGAAGTGGTGACGTTCACAGCCGATCTGGGCCAGGTAAGTCATGTCACTGACACTTTCTGTGCATTGCATGTTGTCATTTGTATGACCCGCTTTTTAAGCCAACATTGCGGTCGACATCCTGCACTGCGCGCATGCAATCTTACCCAGTGACCTACAGCTTTCATTTGGCCCGTTTAACTACAGGGTGAAGAATTAGAGCCTGCTCGCAAAAGGGCTGAGGAGTTTGGTGTGAAGGAGATCTACATTGATGACCTCAGAGAGGAGTTTGTGCGAGACTATGTCTTTCCCATGTTCAGGTGCTGACTCTGCACCTGCTATTGCAGTCCAGTCATAGGCATCATAGGCATCTATCCCTGCGAGCAAGATCCTTGCTTGGAAATGCTGTAGGGAAGCATATTGGCCAAATACTCATCCCTGTCTTGTATCATGTGCACAGGTCATTGTCAGCAAGCATTTGACCCTCATCTTGGTAAAAATTCGATCAAAATTGTGCGAGTTATACCATGCATCGTCTGCATTGCTTCTCAGAACACAACCTTCCACTAGGTGCTGCACATTACACAATGGGTTGGAGTGCCATGGCCAATACATGATGTGTGTCTATAAATCCCAGGTGTCATTCCTTACGCTGAATCATGCATTCCCTTGCATGCACATCACCGTGCACCACAAATCACATCAGCACTGTACTCAGCCAATGTCTAATGCTGCAGGGCAAATGCCCTATATGAGGGTGTGTACCTGCTGGGAACCTCCATTGCCCGGCCCCTCATTGCCAAGCGCCAAATAGAGATTGCACAGGCTGTTGGTGCTGATGCTGTTTCACACGGCGCTACCGGCAAAGGCAACGACCAAGTGCGATTTGAGCTAGGGTATGGCCACCTGGACAAGCATCTCACCCTTGTCATAATTGAAGCAGAAGCTTCATTCATATATGCCTGTGAAGTGTATGAGCATGAGGTGTTATTCGGCTGACTCATCTCATGAAGCAAGCTCACAAGGTGCTTCACATTCTCACGACATTCCAGCATCATGCAACAGGGCATCTGCCGCAAGTGTGAACAGAGATAGGTGGTTGGACCATTGCAGACACTGGTTACACTGCATTTTCTGTTGGCATGATAGGACTGACAGGTGAACCATTGCAGACACTTGACACTGACTTTTCTGTAGATATGGCAGGGCTGATGGTTCAATCATTGCAGACACTGATCACACTGCATTGTCTGTAGACAGGGCTGACAGTTCAACCACTGCAGACACTGATCACATTGCAGTTCCTGATGACATGATAGGGCTGACAGTTTGACCATTACAAACACTGATTACACTGCATTTTGCATTGACATGACACGGCTGACAGTCTTCCTTCATGCTTGCAGATACTACGGCCTGCAGCCAGACATCAAGGTGATTGCACCCTGGAGGGAATGGGACCTGAACAGCAGGTCTAAGCTGATCTCTTACGCTGAGAAGAACAACATTCCAGTACCAGCAAGCAAGCGCGGCGAGCCTCCTTTCAGCATGGACGCCAACCTGCTGCATATCTCCTACGAAGGGTACGCTACCCTGCAAGCCGAGTGTTTCTAGTGCATACTTTCTATGAATGGTATGCTAGCCTGCAAGACATGATTTTCTACTGCATGTCTGCTATGAAGGAAAGGCTAGCCTGCAAGCCGTGTGTTCTCCAGGAACCCCTTTGTGGAATGACAGCAATGTGATCTGCTTCTCTGGCTTCTTCATGCAAATCACACAAGCACTGTTGGAGGTATCGCATGACTTGAGCTTGCCCCTTGAGCTAGCCCATTGGGCATTGCCCATTGAGACTTGCCCCTTCAGCTTGCCCTTGAGCTTGCCCCTTCAGCTCGCCCCTTCAGCTTGCCCCTTGAGCTTGCTCATGCCCAGTATGCATGCCTCAACCTTGCAGACACACCCTTGGCACGCCTGCATGCTTTGCAGCTGTTTGAATGTTCAGACAACAAGCAGAAGGTGTCACATACACTTGTGTACATCTCTGCCTGCCTGTTATCATATTGATTTCTGTCAAACACACTTCCAGGTTTGCAATCAACAGACAATATTCAGTATCCAGTTCTTGCAAACTGTATACCAATAGCAAGTGCCTGTCGGTGCAGCCTGCGTTACACATCAATACCTGAATACTTCCCTTATGTTGCTCGGCCCAAACAGGACCTCATACACGGAGGTGCCCAGGACCGTACTGACTTGGCCCTAGGGAAAGAAACATATTTGATGAATGAAACAATAAAACCCATAACAGTATGGGTGACAGTGTGTCCACCAGAGCAACACATGCTTTCATTGTTTCATTCATCAACTTGTCATCTGCCTCCATCTGATAAGTGACAAAGTAAACTGCCTACAAGTGCCTCCCATGTGCCTCCCATGTGTCATCTGCTTGATTCTGTTGCATACCACATCCACCTGAGCTTGCAAGCCAGGATGTCTGATAGTCACCACTGACTACACACCCCAGAGCCCTGTGATGTAACAAGTATACATATGTTGCTCTGACACTGTACTGGAGTGTGCAGAAGTGCTTTGGAAGATCCACACCTAGACTGTGAAGTAACAAGTATACATATGTTGCTCTGACAGTATACTTGGGTGTGCAGAAGTGCTTTGGAGGATCCACTCCCAGACTGTGAAGTACCACATACTTATACATTGCTTTGACTATGTACTTGTATGTGCAGGAATGCCTTGGAGGATCCACACCCAGACTGTGAAGTACCAAAAATATATGCGTTGCTCTGACACTGTACTCTTGGGTGCAGAAATGCTTTGGAGGATCCATGGGAGGAGGCAAGGGAGGACATGTACACCCGGTCTGTCAGCCCGGAGCAAGCACCAGACAAGGCAACCTACATAGACCTGGAGTTTGAAGGGGGCAACCCTGTGGCCATTGATGGGCAGCAGCTGTCGCCTGCCAGTCTCCTCACACAGCTCAACAAGGCGACACTTGCTGCTTTGACCTGCCAGTCTCTTCATACAGCTCAACAAGATGACACTTGCTGCTTTGACCTGTTGACCTT
>JAABUP010004518.1_pt1 | contig 22606 bp, 29 predicted proteins | sample 5559201 | NCBI WGS metagenome assembly JAABUP01 (sample SAMN10711887, study PRJNA513373) | rock metagenome | isolation source: Antarctica rocks | place: Antarctica | reverse complement strand
ACTGAGATGTCAAGGCTGAGTCAGGATCAACATCAGGCCAGGTCAGATGCTCAGACCTCAGAAAACGTCAGCTCAGATCTGGCTGAGCTCAGGCATCGGCTACAGGGGCAGGAAGCAGAGGCACAACAGTTGCAGCAGGCGCACAGTGATGCTCTACAGCAGGCTGCTGTGCTGCAACAGGGCTTGACGGCTCAGGAGATCCTCACAGGACAGATGCAGCAAACACAGCAGAGTCTGACTTTAAGTGTGGATGGTATGGCTTCAGATCTTGCCAGATATGTCAATGACATGCAAGACGCACACAGTCAGCTTGAGACACAGCATGCCAGCACATCAAGTCAGATCAGCGAGGAGATGAGTCAGCATCATGTGGACTTACGCAAGCTCAGGGCAGCCTCAGCAGCTCATGATGAGCAGCTCAAGCTGTATAATGACACTCTGAGGCAGCATGAAGAGCAGTTGGCAAGTAGCGCGGCATCTCAAAGGGAAACACATGAGGCATTGCAGAGGCTGAATGAGCACACAGGAGCCCTCAGCTCACACATTACAGGATCAAGTAAGCTCAACTTCACTGTATGCTGTGTTGAGCATCACTGATGGGCTGTCAAAGCTTTGCAAGCAGCAATGCAAACGCATCCTTTTTACTGACCATGAATCTCAGTCCATTGTTGTGCATTTCAACTCATTGCGCATCTTAGTCCATTGTTGTGCATCTCAATTACTATAGGTTGCATTTAATTGTTGTGGACTTGCCTGTACGCTATACACCGCCACTGCCTGGTTGCAATTATATCTGCCACTAGCACATTGGAATGTGGTGGCCTGCATGCTTTAAGCCTCATCACAATTAGTAGTCCCTGTGAGCACATATGACACCATTATTTCAAAAGCACTAAAAAACATATTGATTATAACAACGTCAGCAAGGACTGCCAGCGTGGTTTGAAATGCTTGCACTTAGTTGCTGATGGTCTGGTTGACATGATGAACAACTTAACAACCGTCACAGATGGTGCATGCATTTCTGAGCACTGCTGCGTTTGACTTTATCAAGGGCACAACAGACAAGCACTCTCACAGTGTGATATGTGTTTCAGGGCGTGCCAGCGAGACTGGGAGCAGGGATCCTGGCAGTCGTATTGAGGACAGGCTGGCTTCCCTGGAGGCTGATTTGGCCCACAGCACTGCTGCCACTGATGCCATGAGCAGCATCATCGATCAGGTCATACTTTTCCTGTGGCATGGCCACTTTGACACACTTTTTCACACAATCTTGACATTTTACCACGGTAGCAGAGTACAGCAGTAGATGTGGCTGCCATGCAAATGTCAAGATCCGTGCTGTCAGCCACGACAACACCACAAATGTGGCTTTGATGGATGGTGAAATTGTGTAGCTGCTCTCTGTTCTCAATCTGTGCATGCCATTGCATCTCAGCAGTTGGCAGTCAGCAACACAGACCAACGCTTGACATGCTGTCCATGTGAATGCCTGGTGTAGACATGTCAGCTCGCCCTCTAGCATCCTGCACAGCATACCATCAAGCCTATGCAGCAATCATACGGTGCCTGCGCCTCTTAATTCCTCCAACCTAAATAATAGTTGATAGCTGCGCTGACTGCAAAAATTGCCAGCAGCACGACTGACCGCAGGCCTGTGATGTCCAGGTGGCACAACTGGGTGAGCAACAAGTGCAGGGATGCACGACTCGCATCGCCCACTTGGAAACAGACTTGGTGCATCGGGTAGATAGCCTCAGGCAGCAGCAAGACACCCAGGCAGCCTCCATGTCTGGCCTGACAGCTCACCTAGCACGTCTGCAAGCTCAGGTGAAGGATGGGGACAAGAGTTCGAGCGTTGCTCAGATTGCTGCACGATTGGCAGAACTCAATGGTGCAGTACTTGAGCTGCAGAATGTCAGTGCTGGAGGCAGTGCAAAGGAAGCTGACTCAGAGCTCAAGTCTGATGTGGATGCCCTCAGAGGGCAAGTGAGTCAGCTTAGAGCGAGTCAAGCCGAACAGCAGTCAGCTGGTAGCAGTCTCGCCAGCATTGAGCATGATATTGCTGTTCTCAGAAATGAGCTGACTCAGCTTCAGAGCAGTCAGGCTGCTCAGCGTCCAGCTGACCCAGCTCTCTCAAAGCTTGAGCAGGATCTGGCTGCCCTCAATGCTGAGTTGAGTCAGACTTGGAAGGACCATGCCAGCCATTTCTCAGTCACTAGCTCTGCCATTGATCAGAAAATTGAGTTCATCAGGTTGGAGCTGAGTCAACTGCATGATCAACCAGCAGCTCAGAGCTCAGCTCACAAGCTGTACTCACACCTTCAACAGGATGTGGTCGCTCTGCAAGGTCAGCTGAGTCAGCTTGATAAAACACAAGGGTCCCAGCTTGCTCATGAGCAGTGGCAGGAGGAGACTCAATGCGCCATCTACTCCCTGTGTAAACGAAGCATTGTCTTCTGCACAGCAAGTCGCTGGGTTAGTGCTCATGCTCAACAGCTCAACAAATCTTTACAAGGGGTCTACACTCATGAATGGGCTGCTAGCACCACGGCTTGGAAGGCATGTCTTGTCATCATGTCCTTCAAACTATTGCTACTTCAAAGGAAGCAGGTCCTTGAGTATGTGTGTTGTCAACAAGGCATTAGATGCAATTGTGTGGCAGGAGTGGTGCTTCCAGAGACCTGACTTACCCTTCTGCATGTGCAGGCCAGCCTGGAGAAGCAGTCTCGCAAGCATGTGGCTGAATTGCGTGAGCACATTGAAAGATGCATTGACAAGGAGCTGACCACCTTCACCAGTGAGGTTTGCCTTGCTGTTGAACAGCGCTGTGAGATGTACAATCAAGCTGTGGAGGAGGTCTTGGCAGCCACCTATGCAGGTAGGCCTGCTTGCTCATGCAAAGCATTTCAGCCAAAGGATGCACTGAAGAGCAGATGCCATGTGCTTGCAAAACAGCTGGCATGTCATCGATGGAGCTTGCTGAGGCGTCTCTTCATGCGTCATAGGGCCAGTCACAACCCGAGCCTCTGCAGTTGCAAAGGCAACTCAGCATAGGTCATGTGCACATGTATGCTATCCCATCTATTGTTGGATGAGACCCAGTACTTCCTATTGCTCCTGGGCCAGCTTCTGCTGTGCATTTGCATAAGAGTGCTTTGACACCCCGCATGGAAGAGCATGGCAATGCAAGACAGTTGATGGTGCTGACGCTGCTGAGTGTGCTGCAGATACAGAAAGGCTGGTGGAGTTTGCTCAGGGGGTGGAAGAAAATCTGCAAAAGGCCAGGGGCATCATCGAAACATGCAAGGCCCTGATGAGGGAGCTAGGACTGCAGGTGGGGAAGCCTGCCCATGGCCTTGCTGAAAATGAGCAATGTTATGCATGCTATGCCATCATGCACTGCATGATGAGCTCTGATCTGGCCTTGCTTTCCAACGCATTGCATCTTCCTGTCTTTCTCAAGGCAAGGGCATCCATAGCCTCTAGATGTCATTTTGCCAACCTGTTTTGTCCATTTGGCAGTGCGTTGTCCCTGCAGGCATAAACCTTTTGTCAATTCTGTTGTGGCTACACAAGCTGTGAAGTTTTCTAGCCTTGTGGTGCTGCTTGTTGCATATGCAAGACCAGCAACACAGCTTTTGCTGTCACAGGAACATGTGATGACCCCTGCTGGGCCTTCTCATGGCCCTGCCGGTGCATTCAGGTGGGCCAGAGGCAGCCGTAGTGTATCAGCAACATGTCACCAAGCTTGCTGAACGACAATCCTTGGCTTGCGCTGGGCTTTTCATATGTGCAATTTGGCTTCTCCTGCTCATTGACCTGGATGTGGACTCCCAGTAATGTGGTCGTACAGCCAAAGTGACAGAGTGGAATATCTATTGTGTGTGTTTCTGTAGTGACAGTCCGCTCAAGGCCCAAGCCATCAATGACAACAACGGCAAGCGCATGCCAGAAGACTGTCAGCTGCTAGGATTGACCCCGTGGGTGAGTTCAATTTTGCCAGTGTTTGCCCTGTGGTCTGCCATGATGCTTCAGACATCGTCATGACATTGGTTGGGAACAAAATGTCTGCGTGCACAGTCTGCAGAAGGTCAGCCAGAAAGCGCTAGACACTTTGTGTATGCTGGTCCAATTGCAGGACAAGATAGGCTGCACACTGGATGGTTGTTTTGAGGACTGGCTGAATAAGCTTCACAAAGCATTGGAATACCATCTGACCGGGCTAGAGCTGCCAGAGTTTGTGGTCAAAGCCATCATCAAGCCTGTCATTGGCTACACCAAACAACATGGTGGGCCTGACAAACAGAGAATGGTGGAGGCGATCTGGACATTTCAGCTGGCCAAGCCCAACCTAAGCAAGCGAGGAGGTGCCGACATTCTGGTTGCAGAGTTCAGGGTTGAGTTCAACATCGACAATGCTGGCCACAGCCGAGCTGGTCCCCATATCTGGCAGTTCCCCCATTATGGTCTGCATGTGCAAGGGCTCCGCGGTGAGCTAATACTTGTCATACTGCGCCTGTTGTTGGGCTAGCTGATGTGGTGAAGCATGGTGAAGAGCAACCCTAAATTTAGTCTGCACTGCACAGACAGGCATCATGACGCAAGTGCTTTGACAGAATTGTATTTTCCGCTTTTAATTAACAGCACAACATTCACAAGGAGTTGCAGCATTGCTGATTTGATGGGTTTTTGGTACAGGTCCCCTCCGCCGCCAGAACAAAGTTGTGGGACACCTATACTTTTGTGATGGACAAAAGCTGGCAATCTGGCGTGATATGAAAGATTTTAAGCCACCATTGCAGCTCAGATCATACTTTCCCAAGTGCAACCTAGGCTTACAAGCTCGACCCTGGTCAGACTACAGCCTGAATGGGTATATGTGTGCCAGGCTGGTCTAGTGCTTGCTCAAGGTATCATTCATACTGAAGCCCAGCTGGAACGACTTGACTTGCCACAACGAATGTACTGCTGCATGTCAGTCAGAAATGCATGTCCTTGCATGCAAAATGCTGGTGCATCTTGCTGTAACAGAGAATCAGGGCACACAATGCCAAGGTCAGTGTGCAACTTAAGATCTTTGTGCATAATCTGCGAGATGGCATGCCTTTACCATACAACACCAAGCCCTCCGTCAAAGGCTCATTTGGCATACCTGGTGTGCAGGTTCACGTAGGCGCATGCACTCTGTGCTAACAGAGCTTTGGCCAGCATGATTCCAGGGTCCAAGGCATTTTGCAGGCTCAAGGCTAGGGCAGCAGCTCCTCAGCCAGCAGTTTGGCCAGCAACCTAGCCCAGAAGAACATAGGCACACTGATGATGTGTAATGGCATGCATGCGGTGCAAGCGCAAAGGGCGCCATAGAGATTGTAAACAAAGTTCCTACAAATCCCTCAGCCACATTTGTTGCACAGTACAGGCTTGACATGATCATCCTGGCAAAAATGTCTACAAACATCATGATGGCTGTGTTGCTGCTCTTGAGGGCAAGCCAGTATGGTCAGGGCTGCCCAGATACTTCTACAGGTGGCAGCAACCCTGCAGCATGTCTGTGAAGTGACCTGTCTTGCTGGCACTGCATATGACATGGCATATGAGACAGCCTTGTACACACTCACATACTTCCGTCCCATGCAAGGCCACCAATAGCCATGCTGCACATACCTTGTTGCATGTTAGTATCCAACATGTCCTGTGTAGCTGATATCATACAGCTCTTGGTCAATAATTGCTGTGAGTACAGAAACTTTGGGAGCAGCCACTTAGGGATTAGGGTATACTTCACTGTGCTTGAAGATCATGCTCAAACTTGATGAATTCCAATCATCAGCAAAACAAGGATCATTTGCGCAATCATCATCATCTGCGTAACCATGGGCTGACCCGGCTGCTAAGCAAGTTGCTTGCCACTCTTGCATTCTTGGCCTTGGCATCCATCTCTACAGATGCAACTATGGAGACAGCTGACTGCTGAGGGGTCATGAAGCCAGCACTGGGAAAACCTGACCCCCGTAACTAGCTCACCTGACCCCATAAATAGAAAAGCCCTGTCAAATGCAAGTGGCCAGCAGAACCAGCGCTTCTTGTCACTGGCTCTGCTGCACTGAGATTGGCCTGAACATCTTTGGTGTGGCAAGTGATATGACTGGCCAGCTGTGCTACCCGTTGACAAGAAGCTGCACATGACGGAGGAAGCTAATAGTCAGTGCGAGTATGTTTGCTGTCTATGGCAGCTTGGAAGCTCAACCATGTATTGTCACAAGGCTGCATTCCAAGGGCTCAGCCGGGTGGCTGCCTCGACGGGTGACCTTTCTGGACCTTGTGTGTCCTGTTTCATCTAAGCCTTCACTGCTGCTTGACACACTAGCATAACTGCAGTGAGGTATTCCAAGTGGCAGCAGTTGAACAACACTGCATGAACCCTTGACATCGCTGTCAATGCGAAGCTTGATTTCACACTTTAACACATCACACCAAAGCTAAGCCATGGGTAATGTGGCTGCAGATTACAAGCTAACATTTGGGTTTATTTCACCAACATGACATTGAAGCTATCGCAAGAGTGGCTTGCAAGAGTGGCACGTCATGGGCGCTGTCTTCAGAGTCCTTCGGCTGGTGATGTCCATTCCACTGTAGGATTGTGCACATTTGGCTTTCACGGTCTTGAGTGGCGCAGACATATGATCTTCTCCCTCACATTTCATCTGCATCCCTGCAGCTCCACAAGTCTGTCACCAGAAATAATGTAGATGAGGGCATTGTGGGATGACATGGTTGGCTGCTGAGGAGACAATGGCCCAGTTGTCCTGGCCAGTTGTTGCCTTGCCACAGCAGTCGTCTGTGACTGCAACTCAGATGCCAGAAATGGTTCCAGCACGTCGGATATATCTATGTACTCTTGCACACAGCGTTGCGTCACAGCTCGTTGTTGTCAGCTGGGTTGGTTCAGGTTGGCGAAGGTATTTCATTCAAGTCGGCTGCTGTTGGCGCGTAACATACCACAGCAACAAAACTTGCAGCATATTGACGTCAAGACGTGTGACCCCTCACTAGATGACCATTGGAATACTTCATCAGCATCCTGGGCTTGTTGCAGTGCAGTGCTGGCGCCACTTGGCTTTGCTCAAGTTCAGCACCTTGTGCTGGGCCCCGAGTTTTTTTATGAGGCAGGCAAGTGAGCAGTCAAGCTGATGCACTGGGCTGCACTCCGCTGTACAGGTAAGCTGAGCCACTGGCAGCAGCAGTAGCAGCGGCAACAGCAGTCACAGTGAGGTGGTATGTGAGCAAGCGCAAGGGACCGGAGATGCCGCCTGGCCTGTGGGAGACCCTGGAACTCGACATCAGGCAGTGCCTACCAGCTGAATCCCACATGCAAACCATGCTCGACACTCTACACTCTCAGATTGTCTTTGCACAGCTGCTTTTCAACGTGTGATATCTCTGTACTTACATTTACTGTCCTTGGGCTAACAGGGGGCCAACATATGTTTGCTTCCAAAAACTGCCTCAGGCACAATTTGTCATGCTAAATTTAACAAGCATCATAACTTTTGACCAGTAACCTTCGCAGAATAGCATCATCGCTTATGTTTATTTTGATAAGCTTCACTTGACTCCAAGCTTCTCAAAACGGTGAGACATTCAAGTATGCAAAGCTTATGCAAACCACACAACCCACAATGTCATCAACTTGCAACTGCTACCCATGCAAACAGTGAACATTACTCTAGTACGTGCATGCCTATGTGCCTAATTCCTGAATTGCACAACATACACGATCACAGTATATATCGTCTGCGTAAAAGGCATGTGTTCCACATGATTGAGAGCAAGGGACCATGGGAGCCAAGGCAGGTAAGTTCTTTGGCTTGCAGGTTCAGCCCCACTTGTCTGCTGTCTTTACCATCAGCCTCAACGAGCCTGTAGCAGATTCAGGCAATCCCACTTACTTGCTTGTCTGGATGTCAATAGCCTGGGCGATGGCTGTTTTCAGTATCTGCATGCAGCGACGTGAGTTGATGTCATGCAATGAGACAACACGCAACATGGCTTCTGCATGTGGCAGATCTCAATGCGCATACATATGTGCATTGGCAATCATTTACATCGCAGATTTATTATGAGCAGACCGTTTGTGGCCTACCAATGGCTGTGAATGTGATCTGTCAACGGAACCAGTTGACAGCGTGCATTGTCTGATAGGTGAGGCTGCTGTCAGCACAGCTGGGATTCTGGGGCGTGCTGTGCTCCAGGATCAGGCCAGCGATGAGCACAAAGACCAGCTTCTTGCACATGCCTTGGAAATTAGCTGCACTAGAGGCAGATACCCATCTCTCATCTACAAGCTGTTTGATATATCTGTAAGCTAATTGGTACACATGTCAACCTTGCAGCAGCCAATTACACCTGTCCTGGGCTTGCTATGCATATCTGACAAGTTTTTTTCCTGACAAGCTTTTCACTATACGCACTCCAGATACACCTGTAACACAGCTGCACAGGAGTAAGTGATAGGCCCAGTACCTGTCAGCTGATGCTGTAAACAGCTTGAAGATGTTAGCAGATAGACTGATCTGGTTGTGCAGAATGTGCACATCAGAGATGAACCTTGCTGCATACCTCCAGCTTGCATGCTTGATTGGTCTACAATCAGAGACACTCATAAACAGCCTGCAGGTATCTGGGGTCTGACAGCATCTTGGTGCTTCCTGCCAGCCGGATCATGTGAGGGCACCCACAATTGACAAACAGGAGGCGCAAATGTGCTATGTCGAGGGAAGAAGCACCTGGTAAAGAAGGCAAGCTGGATGAGTACCGTACTCATACAGCAAGGGCTGCACATGACAATGCACAAGGGCAGCACAAGACAATCTACAGAGACCTGATGGCGCGCAACCCTTGCACACATTCTGGTGAGCATGCACCACAACCTGCTGCCAACAAGACGAGCTGGCGTCAATGCTTTACATGCATTGATGTGCTGCCACCTGTTGCTTTCTGCCAACGCCAAGGCAGAACTTGAAGCAACCACATTGCTTGTCTGCAAAGCACCATACAATGCTAGTTGCATACAGCAACCGTGAGTATATAACAGCACCTATTCGCTGCCACCTTCAGAGAATGCCATGCATTGCATGAGTGGAAATTTACGTTTCATGCTTTATGTCTCACAGGTCTTTATGCTTGTCTGTCTCAAGATAGCTGCCATCCACCTGCCTGACAATGCAGCATACCAGATCTTGGTTGTTGCAGCACAACAGTGTAGTGTAGTGCAGAGCAGGGTAGTGACATTGTCTTCACAATGCATCAAACCACTTCGGAGCAGATGAGCAGCACGCTAGCAAATGCTCATGAGCAGACTGTACAGCTTGATCTCCAGCAAGTCAGCTCAGCATTGCTGGCATTTGACATTTTCTTTCTATCGTGGGATCTCTAGCAGCTTAAAGCACTTGAGGAGGCTCAATGGATGCCAAAAGACAGCCCTGTGCAACAACAACCCCATAGTGCACACAGCACAGATCTTGTTGTTTGCAGTCGACATGACAAGCACCTTGACACTGCAGCTGAGATGGGCTGAGTCAACTCAAACCTGATTCAACTGAAGCCTCAGGCTGGCGAGTGACACCTTTTGAGTTGCAAGCGCCACTCAAATGAGTTGACATTTTATTGTGCAGTCAGTGCAGGTTGCAGTGTGAATATGATCTAGCATTTTGTGTAGGCCCAAGCACTGCTGCAGTGGCACTTGAATTTGGGGTCTGAACTGATCAACTTGAACTGCCACAAGTTGATTCAGGTAGTCAACGTTGCAGCTTGACGTTCAACTAACAGTCAAGGTGATTGCGTGTCGTTGGGCATTAGGCTGCCGTGCAAAGCTGCAGCAGACAGGCTGCCAGATTAGAGCTTTGCAGCAAGCTAAGCTTGCCTGGTAACATGGCTACCAAATGACATCGCTAAATGACCTGCCCTCTCGCTCTTGTTGTTTTTGGCCTAGAGAAGTGACAAGGCATTTGGTGTCTGAACTGTGTGCAGCTGCAAGCTCAGCGTTTTGTTTATCGTCAGGAATGAGCACGCTAATAACAAAGCTGCAACGAATCACCCCGCGGGCTTCAGTGAGGAAAGGGCAAAATTGACTCAGCCTGCAGGCCGACCAGGCTATTACATATCGAGGTGCAGGAAGAGGCAGTAATGGCACTGGCCTCTCATCTCTTTGAATGGGTGTGCCATGTAGCATGTTCACCTGTTGTTACGATTGATCGTATCATATCACCCATAGCTACATTCACTGCTGTCAAAGTAATAATCATCACAACAAACATTGTATTTACAGGCGTGCTATAGTTAGCTAGCTGCTGCTAGGTACGCATACATGTGAACACTAGGTGTGCACGGGATATGCACTAGGTGTGTCTCATCCCAGTGGTGAGCAGCAGCATATACATGAGTGAGCTACTGAGCACCCACATATTCAAACACCAGACACTGCCGACCTGTGATTGTTTCAATGCCACACATCATGATGTACTTAGGTGTGGGTGTACTAGAACATTAACTGAAGAACTGTAGACGTTGCGCATGCAAGAGGCAAGCAAGGTCCTCTATCTAACAGGGCTGCTAGGGAGCCGTATGGTCTGCATGTGTTCTTTTAAAAAACAGCCCACCTTTGTACCCAGAGTACCAAGTGTACACACAAAAATTACATTCAAAACATCATCTTTTGCTTTGCATTCCAAACCCATTTTGCTCTGGTAACGCAGATCAAGTAAATTGCAAATACTTCAGTCCTCAACCAATGGTACAAAAGCACGACTCTGCTTTATTGAAACTTTAGTTTCGACTCTCGTAGGTCAAGAGCTTTGCGTGGCTTCAGGAGTTATGTGAGTTACATGTGGCCCCACAGTAGCATACATGATGCCTTGTCCTGTGCATTCAGAGCGCCATACAGCTGGTAGGAGGTGAGCAAGCCTGTATGTTGCACACTGGCCAGCTTGCCTGACTGACACACTCACCTCATATGAGACTCCAGCAGCTTGCAGCTTTTTCTGGAAGCGTTGCTGGACTTTGTCTAGCTCAGCTTGCTCAAGCCGCTTGACAAAGGCCTTCATGTCCTGCACGTCCTGAAAGGAGGAGCTCCTGTTGTACCCCGCCCCTGCTGCACTACCTGCACTTTCCAACAGGACACAGGAGTTGCAATGCTGACAATGGCTGTGCCTTTTGGCTGCAAATGAGGCTATCATCATAGCTGCTGTCATTGCATCAGGGACTAGTTTTGATGCACTACCTGCACTTTCCAACAGGACACAGGAGTTGCAATGCTGATAATGGCTGTGCCTTTTGGCTGCACATGTTGCTGTCATCATAGACAGCGTCACTGCATAGGGGACTAGGATGGAAGCACATGCACAAGTGCACATGGCATCAGATGTCTGCTGTGAATGCAGCGGCTGATTTGGGTGTTGGAGGGGCTCAGTACTAGTGGGGTCTGCCCAAACGACTCACCGTCTGTGTTTGCTCGGGGGTTGCAGATAACGTGAACCAGGTGCACCTTGTCACCTGGAGGATAGCAGTCCATGTCATGTTTACAATCTTGGGTGTGCACGGCAGTGAAGTATTTGAGGTACGTATGTCAGTCTGTAGTAGTTGGACATGAGCAAGGTGCACGTGCGTTTGATGCGTACCAGGTTTGACGACAAAGTCAAGCGCCCATTGTAGGGCTTGCTCAGCATCACTGGTGTAGTCTATTGCTATCAACAATGACCTTGGCACCTCCAAGTCCTGCTGTTTTGGCGCTGACTGCTGAGCATTGCTAGGGGCTCTTAGTGTAGCAGAGGCCTGGCTGCTGGAACTGGCCTGACTGTTGATTGACATCTGCTTTCTGTGCCTTGGCAGTGCTTTTGGAGCACTTGCGGTGCTGATCGAATGCCTTTGAAGGCATCTGGCAGACTGAGCACCTGATAGACGACAACATTTTGCCGTCGCTGTGAGGTTAGCCGATCTGATGGATCGACCTGAGCTCTGCATAGTGCACAGCTCCCCGGCGACCGGAGCTCAATTCGTTGTGGGTTGATCAAATTTTACATGCAAGATCAGGCTGATGGGTATAGGAAATAGCGTGAATTGCCAAACGCCCGCCGCTAATCAAGGAGTCAAGCTGACTGTGCAAAGCTAGTGATGCCTGCTGCCAGGCCGTCGAATAGGCACACTCAACACCAGAAACTTGCTCTGGCCTCAGGCACAAATTGGGTTCCCAATGCGTGATCGTTGTGTGTATGGTGTCGGAGTCAACGCAAGATTTGTTCCGAGATGCTAGCTGCCAACACATTCAGTCTAAAGTACTGGCTGTTCTATATCAGTCACTGAGCAACATTTGCCCGGGGGTGCTCACCTTGACAGCAGCTTGATTCTCAGCAATAGTTGACCACTGCGGCAAACGACAGCACGAGTACATGACTGAGTTTGTGGCAGGTTAGGCCTGGACTGCTTGTTCAATAGCGAGACGTCAGTCGAAAATATCCTAGCTTACCACTGGTGACTGGAGTTCTGACGGTACAACGTGATAGTCTATGTGAGTGCTCCTCACTGACACACATCGTCAGCACTACTGCAACTTTGCAGGTCTGTTAGAGACACAACTTGGACAAGGCGACTTGACAATGGTCCACTCCCTGGTTTGGTGACCCCAGAGGCTTGGCACGAGGCTTAGCAAGACTACAAGGTGATTCGTTTTGACAAATGATATGCTTGGTATGCAGACATCATGTTTGTAAGGTATTTTTCCTGCAAATACTGTGCAACAAGACTTGGTCTTACTCGTGATCTGCAAGACTTTTGCCACCTGAGTCAATGTGCTGAACCTCTTACTGTTGCATTAGCAGTGCTCTGCTGACTGCATAGCAATTATGACAAGAATGCTGTACTTGCACCTCATGCTCAGAGACTGCACCCCCAGTGATGTTGCTTTTATCCAAAGAACTGACATCCTGAGTTTTATCATTGCTGTTCTATTTTTGCATGCCAACTGAACAAGTACCACATCTTGCTTCTGCATCTTGTGGAAATGTTCAAATATGACTGCTGTGTCTGTGCAGGATCCTGAGCATGGCTTGCTTTGCAAGTGAAGCAGAGCTTCAGACCTTTCTGGGCAGGATTGATCCCTACTATTCTCGATATGCACCCACATTGTGGCAGAATGGTGTCAGAACAGCACATAAACTTGCAAACACCCCAAAGCCATTTCTGCTGTCTTGGGGTCTGCCAGAACCGTACATTGATGTCATACAAGCCACAGCTGGTACGACAGGTGAGCTCAATGCACTTTACGCATGCACAGTGAGCTTGATAGTCCACAGGTGCTGCATACACCTCTTGCCTGATTTTGTCTGCACAAGAGATTGGGTGGTTTGCCTGAGTTTGCAATGCTGTCCTCACCTACTGCACCAAAATTATGACATTCTACAGTCTTTTGATTATCCTTCAGGTGGAATGCAGTTGAACAAACCTGGTGGCTTCTTGTCTGAGATTTGCCTCAAAATGCATGTTGTTTCTGTCATGATCATTGCATAAGAGGAAGATAGCTTTGGTGCTAAAGCTTGTGACACCAGTGTGTTCTAGTTTGGTATGTGCCTTTGGAAGTCTCATGCTCTCAATGCCACAAGGTCGAGCCATCGCATTCATGTCCAAGTGCACAACCTGCCATTCATGTCCACGTGCACAACCTGCCACTCTGTCAAATGCAAGCGTGTGAGCTACATCTTCTGGCATGACTGAGTTTGCAACAGCTTGCTCTTGATAGTATTCTTACTGCATATGGCTGCAATTGTAAGCTGAATCTGGACAATGCCGGCAGGAGGGCCTGTGAAGCTTGTGGAGGGTAGTGAGGAGTCACACTTGCTGAAAGCCTGTCCGACAGCTTGTATGCAAAGCTTCTACTCTGTATGCAAAGCTTGACAAACATTTCTGTTTTGTCAGAGCACTCTGCAAGGCAACAGCTGCTTGTGGACCATGCAGGCACACTTACTGGAGCGCTCGACGAGGGAGAACCAGCCCCCTCAAAGAAGGCCAAGATAGGTAGGCCTCACATTCATTACCAGCCATCATTGCTCATGACTGAATGGTGTGCTTTATGATCCTAGCACCACTGTAAAACATCCCAAGTATGCTGTTTTAGGTCTTCTGCACAAGAACACATCATTGGTGCTGTGTCAGTGTGTTGTTGCAGACCTTCTGCGCAAGTTATAGTATCTTGTCATTGTTGAGTAAATGTGAGGCCAACAGAAAGACTGTGGGTACTGCAGGGACGCAAGGGCAGCATTTTCATGCACAAAAGCCAAAATTTGGTGAGACTCTGCTGTTGTACACAAAACCATGCCTAAACTCAGATTTGAACACTTGTAGCATGAACATTTGCAAAACATGTTGAAGCTGATTGTATCACTTTCCTGCATTGGAAGCGAACAAGTGAGCAGGACATGCATCACAACTGGACATCGGCAGCACACCCTGGACCTGATCGCGCAAGTTCACATGCCCGCTGAATGAAGTGTATGTACAGATGACATACAGTGTATGTACAGATGACATAAATTGTATGTACAGATAACATAAAGTGTATGTACAGATGACACAAGATGCACCACTGAATAGAATCCTGCAGGCAACACGAAGCAATGCACACAAGGCAGAGACTTGGCAATCTATGTTTGCGGGGCGCACTGTTGCACAGCAGGTCTCCTTCATAAAGCAAGCAATGCATCAGTCATCAACAACTGATGGATGCAGGCAGTGTATCAGCATGGGTGTCATCTGTACTTGGCCAGATCCCAAAGAATGTACCCATGGACCAAGTTCAGCAGTTTTTGACAACTCAAGTTTCCCCAATACCATGCTCACTGGATGTCAGCTCAAGGCTCATACGGGATTTTCAACAATGGGAGGGCCAAGTCGAAGCAACAGGACTGTACCTCGATGGGTTTTTCGGTGCCATCATTGCCGAGGTCAGCCTGGATGTTCTGGCTGCTGCTGCAAGTGCAGAAGGGGTGTACCTCGCTGCGACGCCGTATGCAGTTACCAACTGTATTTACTTGTCTAACACTCTAATGACTCAGCAACACTTACTAATGAATGTTGCTAGGAACACAGCATGATCTTACTGATCAGCTGAGCCGGCAGCTCAGCCTTGCTACAACACTGACAATTGAAATGGCTGTGTTATCTCAACACGACTACCTTTGGAATTCGCTTTACTGTCGGCGTCTCTCTTTTACTCGCGCAAAGTTTGGGCTGCAGGGTTTCGATATGAAAGGGTCAGAACAGATGACCGTAGTGGGAACAGAGGTATGCATTGGACACGTCTTGGGGATTCTCAGCAGAAACGCCCCCAGAGGACCGCTGCTCTTGCACCTAGATCATGATCGAGATAGGATTGTCAGCAACACATCTTCAGCATCCCATGCTCATGGATGTCGCCCAAACAGCTATTTTATTGTCAATGAAAGGCTTCTGCTAGTTGAAGAAGACAAGGTGAACTCCGATGAGACGCCTTTGGCATATGACAATGCCATGAAAGTCAATGTACTATGCCGTGTTGTTGCTTATTGTGGAGCTCTTGCTTGTTGCACATGGTGTTGACAACACAACTTCAGCCTCCACTGCTCATGTCCGCTGAAGTTGAAATCTTGCCTAATTTGCCGTTCATTTATGCAGGCAATGCAGGTAGGAATCAGAGCTGCCACTGATGCTTTACGCAAGAAGAGCATCAGCCTTGCTCAAAGCCATTATGGCTCGCTGTCATACATCCTGGCATATACGGCGTCAGGTTTTGACTGTGACTTTCACCTTATAAACAAAAATGGACAGGTGAGGCTGTCTGATCTGCACTGTGTGTGCCCAATGATTGTGCAAGCTTTCTGTCAAGCTGAACGCAACCTTTGGCTTTGGCATTGGTCCATGAGCAATCACTGTCTAGTTCTGCCAGTCACCCACTTTTGGGTGCTCAAACCAAAGATATGCGTGTTCCTGCGTTCTTGATCCACAATGGGCCCACCATGGTGCTGCAAGATCTAAGCCAGACTTTGTCATTGTCAAGGCTGCATTGCAACAGTCCGCTTTGCACATGTTTGCTTGCTGTGTAGGTGCTCAGTCTTGACCTACACTTTGATTTGAGGACTATGCGAGATCGCGCCGCACTTCTAGTCACTGTAATCAACATGTATAGGCTGCTGCTGAGCATGAGAGACCAGCTGCCAGCCTTGGAGAATCTCATGCCTGATAACATATGGGTACAGCGCTCATAGCATCAGACACAAGTCATGCATGTACCAAGCAAGCAGGGTTCCGGTGGAATGTGAGCAGTTTACTGCTGGAATCAATTGTTGACTGTGCAGTGCAGTCACCGAACTTACAGCGCTTTCTGCCGTTGCACCAAATGCGTCAAGTCACTTTGTGCATGCTGAGAAACACAGACACTGTCCCAAATTTGGTTGTCTTTGCTTGTGTAGCGAGTCTCACTTCAAATCTGTCTTTGCACCACATGTCCTTCGATCCTATCTCAATGATCAAGGAGCTATTCACGCTATCTGCTGAAACCTTGCATGTGCTGATGTCATTTGACATGCATGTACCTTTCATAGGTTTTACAAAAGGACAGAAGCCAGCTTTTACGATCATGTGCTTGAGCAGCTGAGATCACGCGCAGACAATTTTACACTTTATTCTCTAGATCTAGGCACCACTGAAAACAGTCTTGTGACATGTGAAGTGTCTCTCTGCGTCATGCAGCAATCGTGCTGGCAAAAGCACGCATACGTTTCTAGCTCAATGTGCTGTGCAGTGGCAATACAGCAGCACCTTCAAAGTTCATACAGTCAGACTGTCTGTGCAATGCCCAACTGAGAGCACAGTCAGACTGCCTGTGCGATGCCTAACTGACGACCATTGCAGCAGATCACTGCAAGTCAACCAAATGACCATGTGTCTGCACCTCTGCTAGTGCCTGAAACAGCTTGCTGTTCTAATGCACACCCCGCTGTGACTCAATCCAGGCACAAGTTCTGGGCAGGCATCAGAGCCACCTGTGAGCCGCTGTTCCATTCTCGCATGCTGAGAGCCCATGCGCCGCTCATCAACCAGGCTGCTAGTGACCTTGTGCGCCGCCTGACTTGCATGCACAAAGCAGGTGCTGTGCAGATCAACAATGCCATGTCAGGCATGACTATGGAAGTCATTGGAGGTGTAGCATTTGGGTATGCAAACTTCTACACGCCCGACTCTGGTGTCATGTTGCTATTTGTATTTGCATGTCACTGCATGCAGATCTTTTCTGCTGCTCAGACCCAGACACAGTCACCTTGCACCTGCCTGCTTGCAAGATGCATACTGAGCCCTGAGCAGATTTCATGCAGTGATTTCATGTTTTGAAAGGTGCGCCAGTATTGCAGATTGTATGCCAATCAGCCAGTCTAGTACATTGTTGTGTGTCAAAACAGTGTACTCAGGGCTCAGCCTTTGTTGGACCCCATCAAAAGCAAGGCATAGCCCAAGCTTGCCAATGCAATCATAACAGCTGTGACATCACATGCTTTGCTTTTCTGTCCATTCTGATTGGGCTCGTAGGGCTGATGCTAATATACAGGGTAGACTTCAGAGCACAAGAGGACAGGCAGAGCCCTATTGTGGAGCATGCTCAAAGCCTGTTTCAGCCCTCCCAACAGCACTGGTTTTGCTGCCGTGCGCTTCCTCTTGTTTGCCTTCCCATTCATTGTGTAAGCTTTCTTACATCACTTTATGATGCTGCTCTACTGGGTCTGCTGTCAGTCTCTTTTGGCTTGCTAGCCTGGCTTGCCTCACAAGTAGAGCAAACTGTGGGTGCGTAAGTCTGCTCAAATTCTGAGCTACGGCTGCATCAGCTTGTATGCTCAGTATGCAGTGTCAGCCCAACATCAGCAAGACATCACAACACAAGCCTCGCACAGAGGCATGGCTGGTTAGTGGCAAGGCCGTCTCAACAAGCGTTGCTCATCAGCCAGTGCGTGACATGTGCAAAACGCCGACACAAAACTGTAAACAGTAAGTAAAAGCCTCCAGCATGTGCAGGCATTGATGAGGCTTCCATCCCCAAAACTAGCATTTTCCAGATGCAGCACAGGACGGATGCTACAGTCCACAGGTGCTATCCCATCAAGTAGTTGTAAGGAGACTGTCACATGTGTGAGTGGTGCAGACCTGTGAATTCACTGAAGTGAACTTCTTGTCTGTTGGGTCCCAGTTGCCCCCCAGGGCATTGAATACATTGATTGATTGATTGATTGATTGATGTATCGAGTCTTCATTTGGATAGGAGCCAAGCGCATTCAGCAGGTCATGGAAGCCAAGGGTTACATCATCGGTACCTCCCAGGTTAGTCACTGTGGCCCAGCTCTAGTTGCTATGACAGATTCTGACAACTGTATGGCCCCCAGCCCATGCACAGAGGCTGAAGTGAAATCTTCAAACGGTTGGCAGAGCTGACAGGGTGTGTGTGGAGTATACAACACTTCCCACATAAGTTCTTATCATTGCTAGCATGGCTGTGACGATGTCAATATCTGGCCATGTCTGCATTGGCATGTATGGCAGAGGCTGACTGTGTGCGCTGACTCATGCCTGGCATGCAGAGACTGCTGAACAATGCAAGAGCGGCCAAGGCAGGCACAGCAAGCAGCAGCAGCACCAGCACCAGCACCAGCAGCAGCAGCAGCAGCAGCAGCAAGCAGCACCAGCAGCAGCAGCAAGCAGCACCAGCAGCAGCAGCACCAGCAGCAGCAGCAGCAGCAGCAGCAGCAGCAGCAGCAGCAGCAGCAGCAGCAGCAGCAGCAATTCATGCAGTGAAGATGATCTTGATGGCAGCCCTGTCAGCAGCATCAGCAACATCAACAGCAGCTGTACTGCAACTGGCACTGCTGGTGTAACCTCACTCAGGGACTGCCAATGTGGACTCTCCAGGTTGTGCCGATGAAACCCCATCCAGTCGTGCTAATGTTGACTCTCCAGATTCTGCACAGTTTCTGCACAGAATCAACTGCGTGCTACCAGCTTGGCACTGATGTCAGGAGTTTGTAAGGTAGAACCAACTGCAGCCCTGACTGAGCCCATTGTGCCCTCCTGTGCATCCCCAGTCCTGAGTGGAACCCCTCCTGCAAACCCCATTTTGCCCCCGGGTGCAGCCCCTGATGCACCCCCCAGTGCGCAACCTAGCCCATTTGAAGCAAAGCGTGGGGGCAAAGCACCTGCAGAGGGCTATGCACCACCATAATACGCCCTAACAAGGGCAGCTAATGATGCAACAGGGCAGGCCGGGGCCCCACAGCCCTGGTGGAAACTAGATTCTTGGCTTACAGCACCTGCTGAAGCTCAGTATCAAAGGTCAGCATCATTTCATACGCCTCGTAACGTACAGCACATGCACAACCTTTTGCAGATGGTTTGCAAGCCGGGCGTTTGCTTCTCTCATTTTGTAAGGTATCCAGAACAGCAGTAGGGCCCTGTCATGCTGCTGCCAGGGCCATGCACCACAGGGCGTGCCCCTGACCCTCACCTCAAACAGCCCCCGTCAATCTATGTGTTCCATTCTAGTCTGCAAATGTCGTAACCATGTTACTAGTGTAGCTTGTGTGTATTGAAAATGGTTGGCAGCAACAGTGAACCACTCCAGAGTCTTGTATTCTGACACAGGGGCAGGGCAGAGGGCGGAATAGCGTACAAGGGGCAGGTTCCAGAAGACCACAGCCTGCTGTACAGTCTCATGAATGCTCGGCGCAAAGATGATGGGCGACCTCTTTCAGATCTGCACATCTGTGCACAAGCATTCACCATTGTACTGGCTGGTAAGCGTTATGTTGTCATCAGGATGCCGTCATGTTTTATGCATGCCATGCAATCACACCCATCTTGTTGCAATGATGTACAGCAAGGTAATTAACACCAGACCATGAAAAAGTGACGGTCTGGCCTCTACACACACACAGAGTCAGACAGAAGAGAAGGGTCTTCCGTCTGATTGATGCGGTGATGCCTGCAGGGTATGCGACCACATCCACAGCTATCTCTTATGCGCTGTATGAGGTAGCACGTAACCCTCTGCTTCAGCAGAAAGTACAAGAAGAGGTGGACATGTTTGGTTACAATAGGGAGCCAAGCTTTGATTACCTGTCAAGCTTTCCATATGCTGAGGCTGTTTTCCTTGAGGGCATCACTAGAGCCACAGACCCCAAAAAAAACTATGGGCACATCTGTACAACTAGGAGCTGGAATAACACAATGTCACAACTACCGAGGGACAGAAGTTGCATCTGTGCCTTCTGCAGCACTGCATGCAGGACAGATGTTACATCTACAGTGGCCTGCATCTGGTCTGTCTAGACAGATGTTGCATCTGTTTTTGGCTACTATGGATGCTGGACGCTTCTGGTCTGTCATTGCAATTCAGATGCAGCATCTAGTCTTGTGCATCTTCTTCTCACCGCTCCATTTTAACACTTCACTGCCTAACATCATTGAATTTGCTGTTGACACGCGTGCATTTGCGTGTCTGGATCCACTGTGATGTCCACAGTGTCACTGCCCAGTAGCAGAGCTTCTGGATCAGCAGCATGACGTCATTCAGCAGCTTGAGCAACAGCAGCAATCTCTGCAGGTGATGTCACTGATTTGTTCCAATGCAGTCTATTGGCCTCAGATGTGCAACCTCATAGAATCAATGACTAGCAACAGGCTGTCAAGCTTGCCTAATTATCATGTCAGCAAGGCTGCTTGTCAGAGGCAGTACACTTGTTCAACAGACTCCATGCTGCCTTTGCATGCAGGCTAACACAGCCGAGTCCTGGTAGTCTTCCTGTGAGTCGCAAGATCAGTTGAGCCAGCTCTCCAAGGAGCTGATCACTGCACAAGGCAAGGCTGCAAGCTTTGCCAGATTGCATGCAGAGGTGGACGGGCAGCTGCGGCAGCAAGCCACCCTTCTGTATCAGGTATGATGCTCTATGTGTCATATGATCAACTGAGAGCTAGGCTGAGCGTTCAATAGCCGTAGGGCTTGCCTCTGCTCACTGTCAGCTCAGCAGTCAAACGTCATAGGTCAACACAATTGCAGCACGCACAGCAATACTACAACACTGCATCGCGTGTGGTCCACAAGCATGCTGTTTGTGTGTGGCTACACAACAGCAAGCTTATGGAACATAGCTAAACCAAATTTCAAAGATACAGGGCTTGAAGCATGGACCTGGAAGGCTCTGGGCACTGCCAGTTGGGCACTGCCAAAGGAGCAGGCTGGACTGAAGCCAGCAGCTTTGCTTGGCTTGGAAAGCCGTTTGCTGAGGCCTACCGACTGCCCATTTGCTATGCAAAAGCTAGTGGATGAAGTCAAGCAGGTCAGGCTGAATGTCACCTTGTGCACCATCGCATGCTGACTACATTTAATTGTCCTTACCTTGACCCTTGCATTCCTTGATCGTGCGCTAGTGCACACTTTTGCTTACGTAAACCTTTTCTACCTGCCCAGCAATGCTGAGCCTCATGACTGCTGCAACATATGCAGCAGCAAGCCAGTGGTGTAGCTGGCCCATTTGCTTGTTACCTTTTCTGCATGGTCAACTATGAGCGCTAGCTTTTGCCCACGTGTGTGCAGGGCCGCACTGTGTTCTGGCCAGGCAGCGCCATGGTCAAGGATCACCCAATAGAGACGATGCGTGCTCTGCCTTTTGAGCACTGTATGAAGTTCATGTCAGAGCATACCACCTCCCAGAGGAGGTGAGACATTTAACAATGAAGACGTCATGCAACTTGGATCTGTCACTGTGATGCACGGGACTGTGATGCTAGCCTGCACGATTCTGTTCTTTTTACGCAAAGCAGCAGACCAGACGGCTCGTTGAGTGTGCACTTGTACTAACAGCAGAGTGGCTGCAGGCACATGCACCTGCGGACGATCCAGCCCCCAAAAAGAACAGCAAGGACAAGGGGCCTGGCAAGAAGGGTGCAGGAGGCAGAGTGCTTGCTGATCAACCAGCTGGACCCAGAAGTGCAAGGCTTTAGTGTTGGTGGTCAGCTTAGTCACAGCTTGCATGCTGATAGAGTAAGGTTTGTTAGGGTTTATAGACAAGCAGATGCAGCATCTGTGCAACAGATCAGATGTTACATCTGCCTTGGCCTCAGTTGTGACATCTGGCATGGTATCAGATGTAAGAACTATGAATTGCAACAGATGTAAGATCTACAGCGCCATCAGATGCCACATCTGTGTCCTGTAGATGTAGCATCTACAATGCTACAAGATTTTTCGGCTGTCAAGATGCAACATCTACTTTGACACCAGTTGTGACATCTGTAAACATATCAGATGCAATATCTACACTGACACCAGTTGTGACATCGGTGAACATATCAGATGCAATATCTGATCGCATATGTAGTTGTTACATCTGCAATGTATGCAAACCAGCTCTCCAGATGCTGCATCTTGACAGCCGAAAAATCTAGTGGTGCTACAGATGTTGCATCTGCTGAGCACAGATGAAGCATCTGATGGTGGATTTGGCCACCTTGCTTGTTTGTAGTTGCAGTATCTATGTTTCTCTAG
>JAABUP010004517.1_pt1 | contig 22606 bp, 31 predicted proteins | sample 5559201 | NCBI WGS metagenome assembly JAABUP01 (sample SAMN10711887, study PRJNA513373) | rock metagenome | isolation source: Antarctica rocks | place: Antarctica | reverse complement strand
GGATGCGGAGGCGGCTACAACTGCAAGGAAGAGGAAGGGGAAGGATAAAGCTGTCCCAGTGGGTAGCCCAGACCTCCCTGAAGACGTTCACACTGTGCTTGAGTCAATGGACTGGGATATGCAAGCATGGGACCCTTTCGGAGAGTGATATTCAGTAGATGTGATGCAGTGGCCAATAAAGGGGGGTGTCCCATTAATAGGGGAATCACGTTATAGCACCCGAAGAGCTTTATGCTTTCTTGGGCATTCTCTCCCTACTGCTCACGATCTCACTCTAAGATGAGCTGGCGAAATCATCACGATGTAGAAGCCGGCATCCCCTCCCCTGGATGTTATCCCAAACGTTTCTTGGCGCGTCGAGCACGATGGATCTTCGGTGTCGCCATCGCTGCTGGTGTCGTCCTCTACATCTCTGACTATAGATACGCGCCCCTTCGCCCTCCTCGACTGAGTGGGGAGTGGAAGTCGGATGGGGAGGTGGGTGAGCTCGAGGATATATGGGAGGATGAAGGGGGAGTGGAAACCGCGGAGCCAAAAGGTTGGGGTTGGGGATTGGGGTTGCCGTTTGGGAAACCTGCTCCCCCTCCATCAGCTGAAGAGGACGACGAGGATGCGGTTGTGCCTGTGGATGATTACATCGCTCCAATGCACCCCGACCTCTCACTCCTCCCTGCGCCCTCCAAGCTCTTTGCCGAGGTCCATCTCCCCGACTTCCTAAAACCGCCCGAGGACGATTTCTTTCCCAACGAGAGATTGAGGGAGATCATTTCGGACCCGCCGCCAGAGGTCGGGACCACGCCTGTGGAAGGATGGGTCATACCGGACGACGCGTTCAGTAAGAATTGGGTCGGGCCGGAGATGTGGGATCAACCGAAAGGAGATGTCCGGAGAGTACAATGGGAGGGGTTTGCGAGGGGACGAGATGGGTGGGAGACTGCTGAGCAGAAGATGGTGAGGGAGGAGAGAAGGGAGGCTGTGAGAAGAGGGTTCGTTTGGGCTTGGCAGGCGTACAAGACTTATGCTTGGGGTGGGCAATTGCGCTGGACAAAGGTTTTGACGGCGGCTTATGGTTGCGATCAGGACATGACGAGGTAAAACCGGTTTCAAAGATCCCTTCGAACCCGTTTAACAAGTACGACACTAACGTCTATGATGGGACCAAACCACTGACTGGTGCTTTAGCTGGGGTGCCTCCATCATCGATACCCTCGACACCCTCCTCATCATGGGCTTCGAAGACGAGTACAATCTCTGCCGACCGCACATCAACCAAGTCAACTTCCACTGGCTCGGCGGTCGGGACTGGTCCCAGGGGTACGTGTCCGAGCCACAACCGACGGACGACGACGAAGACCCGAAGGAAGTGTGGACGGTCGTACGAGATACGAGTACGAGTCTACCCGTCTTCGAAACGACGATCCGATACCTCGGTGGGATGCTGGGAGCTTACGACCTCTCTGGCGATACCCTGCTTCTGGAGCGGTCAGTGGAGCTCGCAGGAATCCTCGGAACGGCTTTCAACACCATGTCTGGACTACCTGCTGGTCGGATCGATCCGGGGATTGAAGGCGAGGTTTTCCGCCTGGGAACCGTCTCGATCGCCGAGGTCGGCAGTATGAGTCTGGAGTTCATCCGACTCAGTCACATCACCCGTGATCGCAAATGGTTCGATTTCGCTCAAAGAGCTATGGACTACCTGGAAGAACGAGTCATCCCTCGAGCAGCTCATTCACCTCTCATCCCCCTTTGGTTTCAGCCCGATGCCACCCTCGAGCTTCCTCTCAATGGTCAGGTTGCCCTGGGAGGTCTCGCAGATAGCTACTACGAGTATCTGATCAAGACGTACAAACTCCTTGGCGCCTCGGACGTAGCTCAACAATGGCGGGAGGTTTACGAGGACAGCGTAGCCAAGGTCAAGGAGTTACTCTACGTCGACATCGCATTTATCCCGGACCACGATATCCTCGCCATTGGGAAACACGAGAACAACCGATTGATTCCCGAGATCGAACATCTCACCTGTTTCGCGGGCGCGATGCTCGGTCTCGGTGCCCGACTCCTCGATCGACATGCGGATCTCGTAGATGCGCAACGGATCACCCAGTCATGCTACTGGCTCAGCGCAGCAACACCCACAGGCCTCCAACCAGAAGTCGTGGAGTTCTTCAACCCGAAGGCCATCACCTATCAGAACGTTACGCTTGATGGACGACCGTATCACCCTCTTCTCGGACAGGATCCCATCGACGATACCTTGGTACACAAGGATCGTAATGGGGTGTTACGGTGGAATCATGATGGGGAAGCGGTGTCTTCAGCTGCCGAAGGCGAGCTGGGAGATGCTGTGGCGTATGTCAGACGGTTGGGTGGGATTCCGCCGGGTTCGAAGAAAGTGGTCAGGAGGGGGATCAATCGGCCAGAGACGATCGAGTCGATCTATTATATGTAGGTTGTCGTCGCCTTCGATCCCCCCCTTTTCCTGCCTCCCTCTGCTTCCTATCCCTTCCTTCCAGTGGAAGCTCCTCTTCCTTCCCCTCTCTCCCCTCGACGCGCACAATTCCCCCTTCCCGTTCCCTTTCTCCCTCTCCCCTCTCCTCATTTCCCAAACCCGACGCTGATCAGAGCGACGCAGGTATCGCTTGACGGGCGATCGGAAATGGCAAGAGAAGGGATGGAAGATTTTCGTCTCATGGGTGACCACTTCCAAAGTGGACGGCGGGATCTCGTCCATCCTAGATGTCACGCGAGAGGACTTCGTTTACGGTGACAACATGGAGTCTTTCGTGTTTGCGGAGACTCTCAAGTGGGTTCCTCGAGGACCTCGACCTGATGTATGCTAACATGTGATGGATAGGTATCACTTCTTACTGCAGTCTGAGCCGGACGTAATGTCTTTGGATGATTATGTACTGAATACTGGTCAGTATCGTTGTATCGCTGAAAACACGGCAACTGATGTTTTGAGTAGAAGCCCACCCCTTCCTTACCAACCACGAGATGAGCTCCGGCTCGCAAAACCTCTGGCGAAATCGACCAACCGACCAACATCTCGGCGTCCGCGGTCAAGGTACGGATGCGCAAAAATGGACTCGGCTGGAAGTCCTTCGGCTTGCGCGAGGTGAGACTCGAGCACCGACTGGAAGGGGACAGGGCGGAGGACAGGGGATGGGTGGAGGAGGGGGAAGTCCAAATTATAAGCCGAAACCGCCTGGCTCTGGGTTTTCATGACGGGCAGGTGACATTCAGATTGTTGTATTGCAACGATCCATGTATTCCAGGATTATGAGGATGTCGCGCACTCTGGTCTTGGGGCTTGAATATCCAAGACCGGATCGACGAAAGTTATTCCTCGGTGCTAAACTATTCGGTCTTGACCCTCACTTCCACACTTCAGAGATTTCAATCCCGCCGTCCGGCATACGGCTGTTGTTGTAGGTAGGATACCCAACGAGGAAGTTGTAACGTCTCCGACTGGAATGCATTCAATTGCTCCGCATCCCTCTCAAAACCAAGTCGTTACATGTCCAGATCACTTTCCCCGCTATCATCATCTCCTCCCGCATTACCCCTTCCGTTCCGCAACCCCCCACGTCTCGCATTGATCATTCCAACCCCATGGCCCAATCTATCTTCCTCCTCTCCATCCGCCTCCTTCCGCCTCCGTAGAACCGACGACGGTCCCTCCATCGCTTTATACCAGATTAACAATCCCTCCAGATCTACCTTCCACATCAGCTCGACGTTTCTACGAGGTAGGGAACGCGGGTACCCTGGACTGAGGTCTTCATCCCGTTGAGTCCGGCTCCAGCCACGACGTTCCCCAACATCTCCCCATCGCGGTATATTAGGAGGGTCGGGACGTTCTTATCTGGGTAATTCGGGATACAGAGGGAGGCGGGGATCGAGATGAATTTGGTGGAGGGGTGGACGGCGGCGAGTTGGATCAGGAGAGGGCGGAGGTGTTGGGATAGCGGGACACCGCAGGTCAAGCTGGATCAATGGCGCTCACTCGGGGTGGTAAGACGTACGAGTCTTTGTACAGAAACACCACCACTCCCGTCCCGCGCAATCGTCCCGATGGCTTCCCTCCCTCAGCCTCATCCTCCTCCTCTTCGTTTTGGTCAGGGGCATCATCCAGCGAGACCCTACTTCCCTCCGTTACCTCCCGCACGAAATCCTCCCTTCCGAGCGGCTCCATCGTCCCGAACCTCCCCCTTTTCTCGTTGACCCTCATCCCCTGAATCCTTCTCCGCTTATAATCTTCAAACATCCGCTCATCGTCCGAGTCGAGGTTGTCCCCTTCGAGCAGGGTGATCAGCTGGGAGGCGTCTGCGGTGGCTGCTACGGATTGGAGAGCTTGAGAGTGGGTAAGATGAGGTGAGTCAGGAGATGGGGAACGGGAGGGTTGTTTCGGGGGCAGGATGCCGTGCGCTCGGAGGGCGTCATTGCTGGGTTGTGTCAGTATGTGATGGGACATGATGGGACATGAGGGACGTACAACTCGGTATCTTCCTTAGCGTTGACCATGGCGTATCAGAAATTCTTCTTGCTCTGGTGTGCCACACACTTTCCGGCCCGTCCTCAGGTCTTGTTTGTTAAAACCTTGATGGTGAAAGGGGGATGTTTCCGGCTTTGATAAGCGAGAACAGGTGTGGAGTGCGGAAGGTCCCGGGAGCAAACTTTCCGGCGGAAGGATTTATAGGCTTCTTAGATGTTCGATAGGCGCTGATCAGGGAAATCAATTCTTTCTCGGAGCTGCAGCCCTCGCTTTCCTTGGCCTTAGGTCAACCCCAATGGGTTCCCCATCTTACAGTCCATCCTTGAGAATCGAGCCTCACAGGTCCGTGTCTCACGCCGCTGTCGAGACTCCGTGACCTCCAACAACGCGCCATGCAAAATCCACCCAAACGTCAACTCCGACCCACCGCTTCTCTCCCGACCACGGCCGAGAAGTACGGTACCCAATTCAACATACCGGATCACATCCAGCGGGCACTACAGAACGTCGGCCCGAAAAGTCGTCACAGTGAGCTCAATCGTTTCATCCCCGCATTTCCTTCGCCGCCTTGAGTTTTTTTTTGTCTGACCCTCATCAGGCGTCGCTCAGGGTCGGAGATTCGACCGTACCCAATCCTTCCCCGCCATCCCGCCATCCTCTTCTTCCTCCTCCACCAGCCCGGCCAGCTTCCAAACGGCTGAAGAGACGTATATCGATGCGCGGCGGATCATACATCAAGGGATGCTCCGGTCTCGAGAGCTGACACCTTACTCCGACTCCCTCGACGCGTCCGCGTCCAACCGCCACCGGGACTCGAGCTCGCCAGAGAGAGTAGTAACGCGACCGAAACAGCTGGACAGGGAGACACCACCGAATCCCGATCGGACGCGATCATGGCGAAAGCGACGATCTAGTCCCGCCGAAGAACGTTCCGGCTCCGATACGGAAGTCGAAGCTGACGAGGACATGCCCTATCTCACCCTCCACACTTCCGCCTCGAGCACGTCAGCCGACGACTTCCCACGCGTATTTGTCTCGCCAAACATCACTCAGCCTGAGCTATTTGCCCGGCCGGAAGAGTTACCCAGACCGGATGGGAGGAGGACGAAGGGTTTGCCTGGGAGCACGAGGGGGATGGCGAGGGGGTTCCGGAAGACTGTTTCGGCGCCTGTTGGGATGGGGTGGGGTGGGATGGAGGTGGATAGGGATGGGGAGGATGGGTTTGATGTGAGCGAGTGGGCGGCTTCGGAAGAGTTTTGAGGGAGATGACGGGTGCATCGGTTTTGTAGTTTTGATGTCCGAGCTGCAGCACACTCTTGCAGCTTGACGTGGAGAAGGTTCCTCCAGCGTTGAGGAGACGTCATGGCCGCGAACCTGAGGCTTACCTGAGATGATGCCACATGTCCTCCACTCAATAAACATGATTGCATCAAGACTCATTGCGCTGTAAATCATGTAGAAAGCAAAGCCGTGTCAAATCCCTCGGGGAAAGCCCTCTCAAATACCTTCCCGTCCGTCAGCTCACTCATCCCTCTCTCTCCCCTATCATGAGCCCAAATCTCCCTCAGCGCCTCGCATACGCTCTTCAACCCAAAGACGAACCCAAGATCCGGATGCTTCGGGCGTCGCGCCGGGAACCTCGCCATCGCCAGACCCGTCGTCTCGTCGATACGCGACTCGTATCCCTTGTCGAGGGGGCCGACGTGATCCTCACCCGGGGCGAAAGGGATAAAGTCGCGACCCGTCGTTGTGTGCGCAAAGTCCACCACGCGAATGTCGACTTCTCCGCGGATCGGCCGGACGTTGGGCCTCCGGGCTGGTCCAGACTCAGGTCGTTCTGGCCGGGGTCGATGGCGGCGATGATTCGAGTCTACACTAAGGCTGCGACGGCTGGAATTATCGTGTCTGCGCGGACTCGGTCGATGATGATGTTTCGCATGCTCGTCATCATCATCCATCATACCGACTCGATCGCGAGCGTGACGAGCGTAATCAGTCTGCGTGTCCTTATCGCCTTCATAGATGAGGAGGAGCGAACACCCGTAGAAGCGAAATCCTTCGAGCTGAAGGATGATTGTGGCGAGCTTTTGGAGTTTACGGATGATGATGGGGATGTGATCGATGAGAAGTTGCTCGCCATCGCTGAGAAAGGCTCTGAGAACCTGTGGGAAATCCGGAGCTTTGGTGGCGCGGCCTTGATACTTGTTCTGCGAGACGAAGGATCGCGTGCTGTTATTCCAAACCTGAGAAGAAATTGCAACTCAGCATGTCACACTCGAAGGACGCGAAGCCCACTCACCTGCATCCCGCACATACGCACACCGAGCGTTCTGCTAGTACTGAGGTCGCACTTCTTTCGCTGACTCCGCTTCTTCACCGGCGTCGCATCGTAACCATACTGCCTCGACCCCATTTTGAGATCGAGAACGCAGGGGTGCTTCAGCCGTCCCGTGAGATCCTCCATGAAGATGAATAGCTTCCGCCGAGGCCCATCGTCGCCGGCGGTGAAAGGGTGAAGAGAGGGGGAAGGGGTTACGGCACGAGATTCGGCGTTGCTGGTTACAGTCGCAGACCGCCATTCGGAGGAGAGGGCCACTTTCACCTTCGACCGCATTGAGAGGGGGTCGTCGGCCAGCTCGTCCATATGGGGCAGACCGCGCTCGCGGTCCGCCTCCCGCTTGGACCAACCGCCATACCGGCGATCGGTCAGAATCGCATCGCTCTGAGTCCGCCTGATCGACTCATCCTCCAGCGGCGGAAGGCGCACATTCAGACTCCCACGCCGTTCATGTCGGTTTTCGCCAGGCCGACATCGCTTTTCGGAGCGTAGTGAGCCAGCATCCCCTTCATCGTCCGCATCGTCATCGCTCCAATACGATGACTGTAGATCTTTCTTCCTCAGCCGTTTGAGTACTGTTGCAAAGACATGGTCCTTCAATTTCATGTTGACCTTGGTGGAGCCGGTGCCGCCGAACGTGAGATGCGGAGAGGCGTACCCGCTAGCATGGCCGTCTATGACCGGAAAGAAGCCTTCAAGACGGGAAGGATGTGGAAACGGATGATGGAGATGAGTGATCGCGTTTGAAGGCGATGCAGGTGGTGAGGAAGCCGGGGTCGAGAACTCCTCGATCTCCTTGATCTCCTTGATGGATATAGGAGTCACAGGTGATTGCGGGTGTCGCAAGCTGGGTGAAGGTGAAAGAAAGTAGGCCGGTCCGGACGAGCTTACCGGAGGATGCGATCCCTGCCTTGGACTAATCACTGAAGATGGCAGAAGGATCGGATGAAGAGCGATGTCATCGTCCGAGGATTGTCGAGCATCCCGACTCGTCAGACGAACCCTATCTTCTCGGTCGTCTGACCGGAAAAGCCAATCCGGGACGACGTGGCGATTGAAGTCGAGTGATACCTCTGGAATCTCCACTCCTTCCGCTTGGTTCGGGTTGATCTTTCCGGTGGAAGATCTGTGCATGACCGGTCGAGAGCGAGGGCTGGGAGGAAGGGATGTTGGAGGGGAACTGTATGCGCTTTCTCGAGGACTAGATGTCGGGTCTAGCAATGCAAGGCGATAGTCGACGAGCATGACGCCGAGATAGCGGGGAATGAAAGCAAGAAGGGCGGGGGCGAGTCGTTCGACTTCCTCGTAGAACAGATTCTCTCGACTTACAAGAGGCTAGGACGACATCAGCGAGGCAAGGCATAAAGGAGAGGGACGCACCTTGCAGACTGCTCGTCGGGTGAACTTGTAGATGAGGCTGTGACCTCCGACCGCATGGTTGAATGGCTGAAGGGGCACCGTCATCCGCTCATCCCTCATGATCGTCCGCCGGATATGGTAGCTACGGCAGTAGTGACGGGTTCAATTGCCCTGTCAACCCCTTCCTCCTAACGCGTGCTTTTGAGAATCCGCCCAATGCGTCTAGGTGTCGCTTCGCCCTAAAGTCCACATTGAAGAATAGAATGGATTCGCGGCGCTTTGGCCAAGGCGTAGATCTGTGATGAAAAGCAGACTGGGACCCGTTAAGAACGTAAGGAAACCCTCTTTAAAAGCTCCCCCCCCCCCCCGGGGGTGAAAGCTGCCCAGGCCCAGGATGATTGATGGGATGACGACAGAAAAGAAGATGATGAGGACGAGGAAGCCTAAGACGATGTGTATGATATCTAGGTCACATTGTCAGGGAGATCACGCTCCGCAGACCTCACTTTCGGAAGTTAGATCCCAGCCAGCTGAGCCTCAATTCCCAGCGGATCGTCGAGGGTTTTCCAATGAACCCATTGACATGATCAGATTTGGATTTAGGCAAAGAGTAACGGAAGAGAGATCGATCTCTCAAGCTTCTTTGACCAGCTCAAAGATGGCTGACTGCTGTTTTCATCATCCCATCCAATCGATCACGCTCAGCCTTCCCCCAGGGCTAAATTCAATCCGTCACAAAGATCCATCACACCCTGCGCTTTTCCAATTTCCTCCCCTCTCCGCTTGAGGGCTAAGGATGGCAGAAGACCTCGACGGGACATGGACACGCCTGGTCGCCTGGCTCGAAGCCGAGCATAGCGGCTTCCGCTGTCGAGTCGAATGGAAGGATGTCCCAGGTCCGTCCTCCTTCCGCTGTCACTCCTACACGATTCATTGACGACAGGCGCCGGTCGGGGGCTGTTCACCACATCCGACCTCGCCGTATGCTTCCCTCTTTCACCGAGAACGCCTCCTGATGGATCGAAGCCAGGCGAGACCCTCCTCTCCATCCCCCAGTCAGCCATGGTCAACCCCCTCACCCTCCCCCCATCGACCATCCCAACTCACCTCTTTCCCCAACCAATCTCTCACTCGCACCGATTAAAGCGTCCCCGAAAGTCCGATCCGGCGATTAGGAGATTGAATACGACGCAGCTGCTCACGCTACACCTCGCGCTTGCACGAGATAAGCTTGGACGGCACCCGTCGAGGTATGAGGTCTATCTCGATACCTTACCGACCAGCTTTCGGCCTTGGCACCCGCTCACCTGGCATGTCCCGCCGGATGCGCAAGCGAAAATCAAGAAGGAGGCGAAGGAATGGGAATGGTGGAGGACTTTGGCGAGATTGATCCCAAGGGGTGCGACATCCTACCTGCAGGAAGTGCGTCGGCGGTACGAGGAGGATCTGTCGGTACTTCGAGAGATCCTGGTAAGACTTGCTCTTCCCACTCCGGCTGCATCTGAGGAGTGAAGGTAGCGAGATGAGGAACCGTTCAAGTCACAGGACTTCCTCACCGCCATCACCTCCGAGCACCTCCTCTGGGCCTGGCTCACCGGTCCGTCCTCCGCCCTCCAACCCCCCCAAAACCCCCCTCCCTGGTCCCCATGTCCCAGTCTCCCCCACCTCCTTCCCTCTCCATCCTTGCTTTTTTTGAAATCTGATCGTGGCTCAGTGAACACCCGAACCGTTCACATCCCTCTCAACCTCCCCGCCCCCTCCGACCTACACAACCACACCCTCGTCCCTCTCCTCGACCTCATCAATCACTCCTCCTCCCCTCACCTCGTCATCCCCAGACCCCGACAAGTCCCGCTCACCCGCCTCGCCTCACCGGGTAAGATCGGGTTCGAGCTCTTAGCGCCCGATCGTGGTCTGAAGGCGGGTGAAGAGGTGTTGTTTGAGTATGGAAGGCACTCGAACGCCTTGCTTCTTGCGGAGTACGGGTTTGTGGAAAGGGAGGGGATCGGGGAGGTGGATCTTGGATGGGCTGTTGACGAGCTGTGGCAAGGGGTGGAGGGGAAGGATGGGAAGGAGGAGGTGTTGAGGGGGATCGGGTGTTGGCGGTAAGTGACGATTTATGGGGTCGAAGAGAGTCTGATCGGGTCAGGCAGAACATTTTCGAGTCTCAAACGACTGTACACCCCTCTCATGGGCTGATGATGACCCTGCGGATACTCCACCTCCCGGAGAACTCGGACAAGCTTGCAGCCATCAAGGATGGGGCTCTCACGTATATCTCGCCGGGGAATGAGGGCGCCGCTATGAGATCGTTGAGGACGGTCTGTCAGCGGGTGAGCGAGGCGAGCGTGGGGGGGTTGGACAAGCTGGCAGAGATCGGAGTTGGGGAGGATGAGGACGAGGACGAGGATGAGCAGAGAAAAGCGGCCGTGGGGATGGTCAGAGCGCTGTGGGAGGAGGAAGGGGGCATCGCGCGGGAGGTGATGCGGGCAGTGGAGAGAGGCGAGAGGTTTGCATGAGCACATCAGCTGTCAGAGTTGTGTAGCATTCGTATCTGTCGAGCTGTCTCTGACATTCGCCGTCGTCGTCCGCTGATCATCCTTCTTCTGAGTCCACCTCATGGTACAAAGGAATCACATCTTCACTCAAACACTCTCCATACAGTTAGGTACATCCGACCTCATACAGACCAATACGCCAGACCAACCAACGTGTACCCGTCATCAACCAGTCTCGCCAGAAGCCGCAGCCGCAACCGCACTCACATGACTAGGCCGTCCAGACTCATTCACGTACAACCCTTCAGTCATGTCCGCCGTGACCCACCTAAAACTCCATATTGCTCCTTCCCATCAAGCTTGATCGCTTTATCAGAATCATCGTGAACATCTACTTACCTGGTGGCGGTAGTCGGGTCCACGGTCCCTTCGGGCAACGTATCGGGTCCAATGATGGTCATCTTGAGGAGGGCGTTGAAGCGGGAGATGCAGAGACCGGTCTCTTCTGGTGTCTCGCGGATGACACCAGTCAGCATGCTGGTGTCAGGAGAGGGCGGTTCCTCCACTGTGCGATTGGCATTGCTTGGACCCGTCGATGATCCCGGCAGCTCAACCACGTCCTTGCTGTAATCAGCAGATCCGGGGACAGCCTCATCCACAACCCCACCAGGACCTTCCCATTGAGCATCCTTAAACACCCAGCTTCACATGTAAAAGCAAAAGCAAAACCCTGTCCCCTTTGGTGATCACCACTCTCCGTAGCCCGTATCTTGACATCCTCGCTCCCGGTCAGCGTACGGAAAGATTGGATCGGCAATGCGAGTACGACGAGCTCCTTGGGTAGGAGTATGGGAACGAGATTGTACCGTCTTGGGAGGTGTATCTTGCGTGTCTGTCCCCTTCCTGACAGTCGGCCGTTTGAGTGGGCGTGGAGGGTGGGCGGTGGTTATAAGCGAGAGTCTTTCTGTCAGAACCAGTCATTCATTCTATTTCATTCCGCCCGAGGGGGATAATCCGAAGTGGTGAAGCAGGATATAGTCCAATGAAGAAGGAGAGCAGGGTTGAGCAAGGCATAGATATATAGTCTCCAAGTAGCAGCCTTCCCCAAAATCACAGGACCGCATGCAGACAAAAGAGGATCGCTGAAAGCAGTGCTCAGAGGCCGCGGGACTGTTGTTCTCAGGACTGAGGTAGAAAGAATATTGTGAGCCGCAGTTGAAGTCTTGTCAATGCGTGCATGTATCATTATACTTTGATAGCGTAGACGTTGCGTCGTGTGCTGCGTGTGTCCTGACTTTGCCAACTCCGTGCGGTCAGAGTCCATAGCCTCACCACTCCACCGCCATGATCCCGGTCATAATCCCAATCACCCCAAGCACGATCGCTCCCGAGCAAACATTCCAGAAGTCCACCTCGAAACTCCTCTTCCCCGCCGAACCGGATTGCAGCGATCCGCCACTCCCCGTCGTCATAGTGGCCGTCTGTGTCCCTGCTGCATAAGTCACATGGACATGGCTCGTGACAGTCTACACGCATCTCAGCACAGGTCAAGTCGGTGTATTGAGGAAGACGTACGGCTACGACATAGCTCTGTCCGCCCGTGGAGTCCGTCGTCGTCCCAAGCGTCTCGGTCAACAGGACGACCACATCACCGCCATCGCTCCCTGTCGCGCCAGTCCCGGTAGCCGTGACAGTCACTACCACACCTGTTCCCATCCAGATCAGCTCAACCGAACAATTTCTGCCCAAAGGCTGGATTTACCGCCAGGTTGGGTACTGTAAGTTGGTGTATCCGTAGCCTGAGGTCCACCAGCAGTCACCATGACCGTAACGACTCCGACGGTCTGGCCGGTCGTTTGCTGTCCCTGTGCGTTGGTGCCGGTCACGGCATTGGTGAGTGTCTCCGTCGCAGTGACGACCGCTACTCCGCCGCCCCCGCCGCCCCCACCACCGGCGGCAGCGGTCGTTGCGGCGGGTGCGGTGGTGGGTGAGGCGGCTGCTGGGGATGTTGATGGGGATGCAGCGCCGGGCTGGGTCGAGGTGGCTCCATCCGATGAGGCTGGTACGGCCGATGTGGTCGGTGCGGCTGAATTGGTCGGTGCGGCTGAATTGGTCGGTGCGGCTGAATTGGTCGGTGCGGCTGAATTGGTCGGTGCGGCTGAATTGGTCGGTGCCGCTGTTGTGGTCGGTGCCGCTGTTGTGGTCGGTGCGGACGATGTGGTCGGTGCGGACGATGTGGTCGGTGCGGACGATGTGGTCGGTGCGGACGATGTGGTCGGTGCGGACGATGTGGTCGGTGCGGACGATGTGGTCGGTGCGGACGATGTGGTCGGTGCGGACGATGTGGTCGGTGCGCCTGAGGATGTTGGGGTACTCGACCCCGCTATGGGTGCTGATGAGGAAGGAGAGCCCGAGGACACGGCGGCGGTCGAGGATGCTGCGATCGGTGCCGCCGATGGAGAGGTGGCCGGGGCGTCTCTGGATGATGAGGAGAGAGCAGCAGATGGGGTAGGCGCTGCTGAGGTCGCGGTTGATGCCGCAGCCGAGGAAGTGGTATCAGCGACCGCAGAGCTCGACGTAGTCACAGCAACAGCGGAGGTGGAGGCTACTGCTGAGGAAGAGGCTTCAGTGACGGACGTGCTAGCAGCGATAGTGGAAGAAGCGGTTGACGCCTCGACCGCAGTCGAAGTCGATGTCGCGGGTGTGGAGGAGGATGGATCTGGGGTCGTGGAGCTGCCAGTGGTTGCAGCGGGGGCGGAAGATGTAGTTGAGTCAATGGGTGATGATGTCGTGGGAACGATGGTTGATGATTCGCTTGATGTTGTGGTTTGAGGTACAGTGAATGATGAGATGATGGCAGATGTGGTCTCGATGGAAGATGACGAAATGGTAGATGTCGTACCAACGGGAGATGTAGTCGTAGCGGTCCTACGGCGACGGAGTCAGCAATGATATGTCGGATTGACATGGGCGTCGTACGATGCGGAAGAAGGAACGTCGGTGGTCGATGTGGTCGTGGATGTCGTAGCAATGGGCGACGAAGAAGTCGTCAACGACGCACTCGAGCTGATACTGCCCATTTCACCGAGATGAGGGGTCTGCGGACAGCGATGGGAGGGGACTTACGCTGCTACGGAAGTCGAGACTGCGGCATCGGTCGAGGAAGTTACCGATGACACGTCTCCAGCTGTCAGTCTATCAGCCGGGTGAGACGAGAGGCACGAGAGATCGCGTACCAGCGCTGGACGAGCTAACATTCTGTCTTCTCCCAATCCTTCCTCGCTCGCCACCCCTCAGAACTCCTCCCTCACATCCCACCAGCAGTCCTAGCGCCAATACGCCGGATATCGATCTCCTCATACCTATTTTCAATCAACAAGTCGCAAGTGAACCCATGTTCAGATGAACGTGTATGAGCTTGAGAGAATCCAGACAAGCTAAACCAGTAGTGCGGAAACGAACCCTTCCCACGTAAACTCAGGAGAGTCGTGACGTCAAAATCTCGGATCGACCACTTTTCTTTCCCGTTCCTACTGGCGTTGAGCGTGTCTGAGGTTTCAATCGGCAAGCTTTTTTTTGTTATTCATGCTGTCTCCCGTCTCCGATCGAGCACGATATGTATAGGTCCGACGGACCCGATCGCCTGGTCGATACCCATTCTCCTCTCTGTGTCTAAGGATGGGCAAGATGACAAGAGCTCAAAGGTCCCAGTGTAGGGGAAATCGAATGCTTGACCTTGAGGAGGAGTTTGATCCGGTTGCGCTGGGTCTGGTCGAAGCTGGCGGAGACGATGAGCCAAGTGAGCCCGCATCCCTGCCCATGCTCCTCTTGCTGACTGCTTCTTCATCGTCAGACCAAGATCCTGCTCTAGAGGAGGAGTCGCATCCGATATCGAATGAACGGCCTCATGCTCCCGCCTCAAGATCATCCTCGTCTCGAATCATCTCGGGTTACCATTCGGCCGATTGGGTACCTCCAGCCCTGATCAACGGCGATAGAGTACCGAAGATCAAATCTCCTTTGCCCGAAGAGAATTACTCCCCGATCGATAAGTCAGAAGACGTTAAGCAAACAGAGGCCGCTAGCGAAGAGCTACCCGATGATCCCGGGGCTAAATATGAGGGTCTTCCAGTACAGAATGGCGATCTCTCGAACGACATGACGTTCTCTGTCGAGCCTCTACCTGACGAGGATCCTCAGAAGTATCCAAACGGAATCCCATCTCCCTCACTCCTGTCAACAACCCACGCAACCGGAATCGAGCACTGCGCCCTACCTGCCCGATCCCCTCACATCAGGCTCGTGCGCATCCGGCGTCTTGGCCGACGTGCCTCTCGCCTTGGCATCAGAATCGTGCGCCTGAATCCCTTGCCGGACACCACACTTGCCTTGGAGCCAGTCACCTCGAACGTCAGTCAAGATGTCTCCATCCTTCCAGAACCGCTGCCTGGTTTCCAACCCGACTTTCAGGATCATTTCGGTATCGATGCGCTCGGAATGCTGACATCAGCTACGAAGCTCCGCTCGACATCAGGTCAACATCTGCCCATACAGATCCGCGAACTGTTCCCCACCCTCTCGGACTCGGCGGCAGCACTCGGAATCGCAAACGCCCTCAGGGACGAGCATAACCTCCCGCATCTGGCGTCAGTGAAGTCGAACCGTGTTGCTTTGCGGCGGGCGATTGCGCAAATGCGGGAGAAGCTTTACGTTGAGCTCGTCTCAGCGCTTGCATTACCTTCAGCTCCGACCGCTCCGGACACCGATGACGAGCGGGATGAGCCGTCCGAAGAGAAGCCGAAGCTCTCGATGACTCCGACCAACCTGAGCATTCTTGCGCGAACCTTGCCCAAAGCTCTTCCGCATGATAAAGCTACGATCCATGTTTTCCTGGCTGATGACCATCACTCCGTATTTGGCGAAAAAGACGGCCGGGTGGTCTGGCAGGGTGGCATGGGAAAGATGATTGGTGGGGATGGAGTTGGGTTTAGGGAGAAAAATCTGTCTGACGGGCTGGTCCACGTCTTCGTTGACCATTGAGCCCCTTCATCAAGATCCGTAATTCCATGGCTGATTTGACAAGTTCCAATATCCTCTACGGCCTTCTTCACCTTCTCTATGCCGACAACTCCTCGTCCTTACCTCCACGCCACCTTCGTACCCTCTCCCTGCCAGCTCTTTCCCTCATCTTGCGCCGCGGCCGTCCCAGTCCTCCCGGCACACTTCACCTCGTCGCCTCATCGCCTTTGAAGCAGAACCTCGATCCCCTCGTCCGCCTCGGATGGGAAGTGTCAGTCCTGAAGCGAGTTGAAGTCTACGAAGACGAAGTGCAAGATTCGACCGCTATGAATCTCGTCGCTCGATCACAAGCACGCATCTCTGGCGCACAAGACGTCGGATCCAGGAGACTCAAAGAACAAGGGGTGGACGAGATTCTGCATCTCAAGCTTCTTCAGGCTCTGAACAGCAAATCGACTCCTGCACCGAAGGGGAGTACGATCGTCCTGGCGACTGGGGATGCGAGAGGAGGGCAGTTCAACCCGGATGGATTCGTGGGTGGGGTGAGAGAGGCGCTGAAACGCGGTTGGGCGGTTGAGCTATGGTCTTTCAGCTCGGGTGGGCTTATCCGGCCGCAGGTTTTGAATGTGAGCTGATGCAGGAAACAGGATTGTCGAGAGCGTGGAGGGTCGCGGCGAAGAGGGAAAGGTGGTTCGAAATGGGTTTCGAGATCAGGACAATGGATGAATGGGGTGAACAGATGGTGGAGGTCACGGAGGATTGAAGCGAGTGGTGACAGGGGTATGAGTAGTATGTGTTTCATGTGAGTGGACTCAAGGTCGGCCAAGGCTTCATTGACCGATGCATAAGACCGCCCAGCGGTGTCCACAATCGCTATCTCGAACAGACATACGACACGTTTTCATACGCCACACCAGCGGTCTCCTGTACCCCTTCTTATGTACCAGCTCCACCCTCTTCCTTCTCCTCGATGGGATATTCCTCGAGCGGAACCGTCTCGCCCGACTTCTCGATGTCAATCGCGTGGTTTTGCTGATTCGCCGTAAAACTCCTCTGCCTCCTGTACTCGATCCAAACTTGCGAGAACCGCATGAAGCGATGATCGATTTCCAGATCGTGGTCCTGATGTAACGCGGCTATGTACTCTACCATGATGGCGAGGCTACAAGCTTCGACCAGCCCGCCGAAACGGTCACATGATGAAGGACTCACCCGGCTATGGCCACGATCGTCACTGGGTAGTCCCAATCAGCTTTGAAGAGGACCAATGCCAGAGATTCAAGGGCCGCGCTGATCTCATAGCGAGAGTCGTACGCCTCACAGTCGTCGGCATTGAGGTGGCATGTGAGTGAAAGGAGGTTGTCGGTGGTGAGGCTAATTTCGGACATGTCCGGTTCAAATCAACGTGCGAAAGAAGTTTGAGACGATGCGACAGGATGAGTGAACGAACAAAAGGAAGAAAAGTCCGAGCTGACGAATCACCTCGACCTCTGTCGTGACGTCCGGTGTATGAGATGACGGTCGAAACGTGTCAAATCCATCAATGGATGTGTGGGGAAAGGAAGAGTGGCGATTTCGCGTCTCAACTGAATCTTGAAAGGATGTGGCGGCCGACGATGGGGTATAAGGATGCTCACGAGGGCGATTTTCCTATTCGCCATCATCCATACCACTCTGTTCACAACAACCCACCATCCCGCCACCACCACTACCCGAGCCTATTCACCCGAACCCCATACACTTTCCACATCACAGCACAGCACCATGGCAATCGTCGAGACCAAACCCTCTCACCCCGCTCTCCTACCCCCAACCGGCCTCCTCACCCCACCTCTCACTCCGACCTCTCCCCTCCCACCGACATTCTCCCTTGCCAACGCCCCTCGTGTCCCACCTACCACGCCCAAGGTATCCTACGCGATGCTCCGTGCCCACCACGCCACCTCCATCCGCTACGTCATCTCCAAGCTCCGTTGGGAACAGACCAACAACCATTATCTCCGCAACGAAGACGCGTGGCACAACCACAATCGGACGGTTCAGAAACTCGAGGCGGAACTCCACGACGTCCAGGCCGCACAGAAAGGTCTCGATCGATTCCCCAATTGTTTCGCCCCCACCGCTTTCCCCAAACCGCATGGCCCGCCGAGCAAGGCCGAGTTTGAGAGAGCGATTCGCGAGGAGAGGGAGAAACAGATGACGTTGGACGCGAATCTGGAGGAGCGATTGCCCTGGTTGAAGCAGCTGTTCGTTGGTCCCATGACGAGGGAGCAGGCGAAGAAGAACAGGGTTCTCCGCGAGGACATCCTCGAGGGCGACCCCGATCTTGATCTGGAGTTCCTGCTCCCTACCGAAAACATGGAGATGTTTGAGGAGATACACGGCGAAAAAGCCGCTCATGCCAAGGGGGGACGTGACCCGAAGGCCTACGAAAAGGACCGGCAAGAAGCGGAGAAAGCGAGGATCCAAGCCGCCCCTCCGAAAAGGATACCGGTTCGACCCAAATTCGGTCCCATCACCAAGGAAGAACACCTCGCCAGCCTCCCAAAGTTCGGACCGCCGACCAAGGGTGAGGCATTGTTGCCGGGCCAGAGGGATCAGAGGCACGCGATCATGACTTGGATGATGAAGCCATGGCAGATGTATGACGAGCAGGCTGCGGGTCTGATGGATCTGATGGGGAAGCTGGCGCAGAGGAAGTTGGATGTGGAGGCAAAGGAGGCGAAGGATAGAGAGAGGGTGGAGAGGGCGAGGGCGGAGAAGGAGGCGAAAGAGGCCAAGGAGAAGGCTGAGAGGGCGAAGGAGAAGGCCAAGGAGGATAAGGTGAAGGAGGGGAAAGAAAGGGCTGACAAAGCGGAGAGGGCGAAGGAGGACAAGGCGAAGAAGGTCAAGGATGAACAGGCTGAGGAGGGGAAGGGAGCTCAAGGAAGAGGGGAACTAGAGTATATAGAACACTGAGCGGATGTACCATTGAACTCGATTCGAGAAGCTCTTCGATGCTTGTCGATCGGTACACCTTGTCTTCGATAAAGTCGGCGAAGGGGAAGATCCGAAATGAGGATGGAGGCAGAGATAAGTGCAAAGAAGGCGGATCGATCGAAGGCGGGGGTGGTCGTGGTCATGACCAGCCGGGGGAGGGGGCGATAACCTCCTCCGTTAGGTATGTCGTTCCATTTAGTCTCCTGCAGGCTTTCTGCTCCTGATCTTTTTGTTAAACCATATCCTAGCCTGCGATGAAGGCGAGAGAATTGTCGTATCGCTATATCGATCAGGCTGTGGGATAACATTGGATGCAAATCACTATTCGTTCGAAAGAATCTTGAAGAAGGCTGATCGTGGAAGGCGAGATTAGGGAACAGATACAAAGTCTGGCAGATCCAATGCTCAGCCATCATTTGTCTTCCCAACGATCGTTTTACCTATCTACAACGACCATCGAGACTCTCAATCAGCACATCATGCCGGTGAGTGGTGTATATCGCAGCGTATGAGGCATCCCACTGATGTACTTGACAGTCATCCGCGTCTCACCATTCGGGTTTCTCAAGCCCCACAACGCTATCCGAGTATCCGAAACTCAGATCGACCGCCACCGCAGGCGAATGGGTCGTAAAGTCTTGCAATACTCTCAAGTCGATCGAACCAATCTTGGCCTCCAAGGAAGATCAGGATCTCTACAAGGAACTCAGCGCGGAGGGGGAGAGGCTGTTTCGGCTGACCAAGGGAAAGCTTCGCAAACTGACCGAAGGTGAGAAGTCGAGGTTCCACGAGTTCAAGTACAAGTTGCGCAGTCTCGAGGCCAACTTGCTGTCCGAGGACGGCAGCATTCGGGCAAGTCCTGACGCTCCGTAATCCCGGCCATCCACCTTCAGGCGCTAGCAGCTACGATGGCCAATCGTCTGACGGAATTTTGGGTTGTCAGCGAGGCAAAGAGGCATGCATTATATACGTACATGATGCAATGCTTCATGTCAGCTGCCAATGTCCTCGGCCTGTCAGTCGGGAGAGCGCGGAATTGTCTATCGGCTGGAAGCGCGTCGGCCTGGCACGCGGTGTTGGAGACGCCGGAATCAAGACCTCTCTAGGAATCTCTGGACAAGGGGTGATATACTGACAGACCAGGGAAAGATCAAAGGGAGGAGGCTGTACGACGCGGAGAACGGACAGGGGGAGGAGTCTGGAAGAAGGGGGGATAAACACCGGATCGGGTGCTTCCGAGAGATGGAGAAGACGCATTTGGAAAAGGGAAAAGAGTAGCGGTTCACTGTCCCTCAAAAGATGTCGCCTTCTGCACTACTTGATAGGCATCCTTCTTTCGGATCTCGTGGTACTTTTGAAATCCTTTGAAGCCGATCGGATGGTCATTTGCGTCATCAAAGAAGTCGTGAGAAGAAGAAGGAAGCAATCCCATGACGCGTGAAAAATGCGCTCGAAGAAATGGCCAATCCCGAAAGGCTGCAGAAAAGGTTAAATAGATGGGCAATCGACCATTGACCCATCCACTCCCATCTTTGAGGTCTTCCATCAACATCCACAAGCAAAATCAGACATTCAGCAAACTATGCCATGGGTAAGCCAGTCCCATTCAACCGTAAGTACCGCTTTCTGACCCCTATCAATAGCGATGGAAATCCCAGCCCTCGGAGAAATCCAATTTCTTCTATGATATCGGCTCATCCGAGAAACCCCTTACCCCGAGTAAGTCCGGTCCCTCGTCCTTGTCCGTAAGCAAAGGTGTTTCGAGCAAGACGGGAAAGCGAGATTGAATACGAGTTTGTGGGACGGGCGATCACCGCTCTCGACCAGAACTGGTTGAGCCTTCCCCATGAGCAAAGCACTGCACTGAACCGGACGGCGATAACTCTGAGGGATATGACCGGAAGGAAAAACCGGGACTTGACCAAAGATGAGAGGCAGGAGTTGAGCGTCAGACCAGGCATTCGATAGACACCCTTTATGTCTGTTGAGTAGCCTTGCGTCAGCGATTGATCCCGTTCTACTCAGCTCACCCGGATGCTCCAGTAACAGGAGTGAAGGCGAATAATCGTCGTGACTTTGTGTCAGTCATGGAAGGCATTTGATGATTGGATTGAAGAGCGTCGCGCCGGAGAAGCACTCGGAACGCTTCGAAAAGAGTCTGGAAGGAAGCCGCGGGTCAGGCAAAGGCGAGCAGGGGAAAGGAAAGTACGGGCAGGCGGACAGAACGAAAGGTGTACAGAAGGCGAAATTGCTGAAAGAGAAGAAGGGGAAGAAGGACGCCGTGCTTGCACGTGAGCAGATCACCTTTGTCGCTCCTTTGGATGCTTCTCCTGCTATCATCCGCGACTCATCTTTTCAGGGCTTCGAGGATGGCTAGAAATTCTTGTTCGTGACAAGGAGCCGCAGCAATCTATCATAAAGAAGGAAAAGCTCGAGACAGGTCAAAGACGGGCTTCGAAGGAGAGGTTATAGGTACCGGTCGACTTGATCAATTCAGCGAGCCATCAATTTGATCTCATGACTTCATACAATTATGAGAGCGGTGCATACATTGCCCTGCAACGTCCATTCGCCGACATCGACCTCGTCTTCCTCTAGCTCTAGCATTTCATCCACCAACTCTCCCTTCGCCCATGCGACTCCATGTGTCTACTGTGTCTTGCCGCCTGATATAACGCCTCCGTCGCATCCTAGCCTCCCTCTGCATGTTTTTTCAAGCTCTTCCTCGCTCAAGACGTCAAGTCATGTGGATATCAGGATGTTATGGACGATGCGAGCCGCTTGGATGAACCCATGAGCTCGAGCTTCGTCTTTGAGCGACTCGACTTTCAAGCGGAGGTAGCGCAGGCTAGACCAGCGAGCTTTAAGTATGCCATATGCGTGCTCGACCTTGATACGCGGTGTAGCTGCTCTACTATTGCAACAGGCGACAAGATCAACGCTCAAGTCTCAAGCTTGTACTCGCCGGTCTCCCCTGCAGGTCTGCCTCTCCCCTTAGACGAGTAAACATGGCGATGATGTGGCGTGTACAGGTGAAACCTGAGCCTCCTAGGACGTATTCCCCATCATCAATTAATTGTCTGGATCGGTATGGGGTCGCAGTGACCTCTGAACGCGCTTGTCGCTGGCGGATGCGCTGAAGCCGAAAGCAGGTAGCGAATACGCTTCATCTCGTCCACAACGGCTACATTGTTGAACCCGTAGCGTTCCTTGCGACTGTTGAAGGATCAGCCGTCTTTGTCGGCCGAGAGCATGTTCGAGGTTGATATGGGAGCCATCAATGAAACCGACGCAATCGGGTAGCGCATGACAATACCTGATGCGGCGTTTGAGGTCGTAGCGGTCGTTGACCGTAGGCCAGCGAACGTGAGAAGACAGCTGTCGGATGCAGACGAAGTGGTGTATGAGAAGATGGAGCTAGCGGAAGCAAATCTTGGTGCGGAGCTACTTCGAAATCTTACAACTCAATTACTCCCTCAATAAAGAAGGACCCTATTATCAGGAGACGGCAAATTCGGAAACCTTTGACTACGATGTGCCACGATCGCATATAACAACGACGGCAAAACCACGTTTTCGCCAACTATCGCCGAGAGTCGCACATCACAGGACGCCCAAAAACGGCAACGCGCGTTCTTTCGGCCTCATTGCGTTCCGAACCACTGCAGAGATCGAGACGTGATGTTTGGAAGACTAGACACGGAACACAAAGCTATGGAAGTATATAGGTACTATACGCTGAGGGATAGCCTCAGCGATTCGAGATTGAAGTCATTGAAGTCATTGTAATTGAAGTCATTCAAGTCATTTCGTAGTATACCCCCTTGTCTTAGTCTTTGCATCGATAGCGCTACCCGACCAGTGCCTACTTCGGCTACGTTCTCATACGTCCCCGACAGTACCTTTGACGCTGGA
>JAABUP010004516.1_pt1 | contig 22613 bp, 22 predicted proteins | sample 5559201 | NCBI WGS metagenome assembly JAABUP01 (sample SAMN10711887, study PRJNA513373) | rock metagenome | isolation source: Antarctica rocks | place: Antarctica | reverse complement strand
TCTCGAGACGGCCCGGCGGGGGCGGGCGGTCGAGCCCGGCGACCGCCTCCTTGCGGGCCGCGGCGGTGAACGCGTGGGTGAGGCCGACGCAGTGGTCGAGGATGTCGCCGAGGCGGTACTCCAAGCACGGCGTCGGGCGCTGGAGCATGTCGTCGGTGATGGGTTCGACGAGCTCGGCCATGATGCGCGCAGCCGGTCGCAGGTCGGGCGTGGTGCTCACGGGCAGTTTCCTTTCGGTGTGGTCCTCCACCGTGACACACCATGTTCACGCTGTCCACATCAGGTCACCGGTCTCCTCGGACTCACGTGCCAATCAGCTTGGTCGGCCCTCCGAGGCGCGAAGTCGCCAGAAGGTGGGTGTGGAAGCGGGAACGGGGTCAGCGGGGGAGGGCGGAGGCGCGCCAGCCGTGGCCATGACCGTATGCCGTCCGGAGCCGGAGGGCGGGGGCCGACCAGGTCGAGGTGGGAGTGGGTGTGTCGTCGGCGCCGCCGCCGGACGCGGCCGTCAGCACCACCACCACCGCGGCCAGCTCCTCCGCCGTCGGATGACCGGCGCTCACGACGACAGCCCGATTCGTCTGCGCTTCTCTCGTGTCGGATCCGCTAGGGACCGCAGACGAATCCAGGGCAGCCCGATTCGTCTGCGCTTCCCTCGTGTCGGATCCGCTGGGGACCGCAGACGAATCCAGGGTGGTTTGCTCGGCACTCATAAGGGAATGTTCCCGTGCTTCTTCGGCGGCAGCGTCTCGCGCTTGGTCCGCAGTGCCCGCAAGGCCCGGGTGACGTTCATCCGGGTGTTCGAGGGCGAGATCACCGTGTCGACGTAGCCGCGTTCGGCCGCGACGTAGGGGTTGGCGAGCGTCTCCTCGTAGTCGCGCACGAAGTCCTGGCGCGTCCGCTCGCCGTCCCGGCCCTCGGCCGCCGCGGCGGCGAGCTCCTTGCGGTAGAGGATGTTCACCGCCCCCTGCGCCCCCATGACCGCGATCTGGGCGGTCGGCCACGCGAGGTTGATGTCGGCGCCGAGATGCTTGGAGCCCATGACGTCGTAGGCGCCGCCGTAGGCCTTCCGGGTGATCACCGTGACGAGCGGCACGGTCGCCTCGGCGTAGGCGTAGATGAGCTTCGCCCCCCGGCGGATGATGCCGTCCCACTCCTGGTCGGTGCCCGGTAGGAAGCCGGGCACGTCGACGAACGTCAGCACCGGCACGTTGAACGCGTCGCAGGTGCGCACGAACCGGGCGGCCTTCTCGGAGGCGTCGATGTCGAGGCACCCGGCGAAGTGCATCGGCTGGTTGGCAACGACCCCCACGGGCATCCCGTCGACCCGCGCGAACCCGGTGATGATGTTCGGCGCGAACAACGGCTGGACCTCGAGGAAGTCGGGGCTGAGGTCGTCGTCCTGGTCGACCACGTGCTGGATGACCTCGTGCATGTCGTAGGGCTGGTTGGTCGAGTCGGGGATGCACGTGTCGAGCCAGCGGTCGTCGTCGGTCACCGTCAGGTCGGCGGCATCGCCCTCGTCCCCGTAGCGCGGTGGCTCCTCGAGGTTGTTGGAGGGCAGGTAGGAGAGCAGCGCCTTGACGTAGTCGATGGCGTCCTGCTCGTCGGCCCCCATGTAGTGAGCGACACCGGATGTGGTGTTGTGGGTGCGGGCGCCGCCGAGGTCCTCCATGCCGACGTCCTCGCCCGTCACCGTCTTGATGACGTCGGGACCGGTGATGAACATGTGCGAGGTCTGGTCGACCATCACGGTGAAGTCGGTGATCGCGGGGGAGTAGACGGCGCCGCCGGCGCAGGGGCCCATGACGAGCGAGATCTGGGGGATGACCCCGGACGCGTGGACGTTGCGCCGGAAGATCTCGCCATAGAGCCCGAGACTGACGACACCCTCCTGGATCCGCGCCCCGCCGGAGTCGTTCAGGCCGATGACCGGGCAGCCGATCTTCATCGCGAGGTCCATGACCTTGACGATCTTCTCGCCGAAGACCTGCCCCAGCGAGCCTCCGAACACGGTGAAGTCCTGGGCGAAGACCGCCACCTGGCGCCCGTCGACCTGCCCGTAGCCGGTCACCACCCCGTCGCCGTACGGCCGGTCCAGGTCCTGGCCGAACGCGGTGCTGCGGTGTCGCGCGTACTTGTCCATCTCGATGAAGGTGCCCTCGTCGAGGAGCATCTCGAGGCGCTCTCGGGCGGTCTTCTTGCCGCGCGCGTGCTGCTTCTCGACGGCCCGCTCCGACCCGGCGTGGGCCACCTCGGCGACCCGGCGCCTGAGGTCCGCGAGCTTCCCGGCCGTGGTCGACAGGTCCGGTCCGTCAGCGCCAGCGTCGACATCACCCATGGCGCGCAGCCTAGCCTTGCCCCCATGGCAGCTTCCGTCGACGCCGGCGCGGTGCGTGCGGCGTTGGTCACGTCCGGCACCCGGTGGTCGGACGTCGAGCACCACGCTTCGATCGGGTCGACCAACGCGCGCGCCGCGCAGATGGGGATGCCGTGGCGGGTCGTCGTCGCGGACCACCAGAGCGCCGGCCGGGGTCGGCTGAGCCGCTCGTGGGAGGCCCCGCCGGGGACGTCCGTCGCCGTGTCGGCGACGGTGCCCATGCCGGCGACCGGCTCGGGATGGCTGCCCCTGCTCACCGGCGTCGCCGTCCTCGACGCGATCGAGGCCACCACCGGCCTCAGCGGGGTGGTCAAGTGGCCCAACGACGTCCTGCTTGAGGCCGACGGCCGCCGCAAGGTCTGCGGGATCCTCGGCGAGGTCGCCCCGAGTGGTGTCGTCGTTCTCGGCGCCGGCATCAACCTCACCCAGTCCCGCGAGGAGCTCCCGGTCGCGACCGCGACATCACTGCGGCTCGCTGGGGCCGAGGTGGACAGCGCCGCCCTCGTCGCGGCATACCTCACCCGCCTGGAGCGACTGTATGCCGTGCTGTCGGCAGGCGGGTCGCCCGCGGACGGTGCGCGGACGGCATACCGGAGCAGGTGCTCGACGATCGGTGAGGAGGTGGCGCTCAGCCAGCCCTCCGGCCCCGACGTCGTCGGCCGGGCCGTCGACGTCGACGACGAGGGCGGGCTCGTCATCGAGACGGGCGGCCGGCGCCGGGCGTGGGCAGCGGGCGACGCCGTGCACGTCCGCCCACCCGCCGGAGCGGCGACGACTTGACATGATGCAGCCATGACGGACCCGCCGGAGCCGGCCGACAGCCGCGCCGGGCGTCGTCGCCGGCCCTCGGAGGACCTGCCCGACAGCCCGGGCGCCGAGGACATCGCGGCGGCGCTGCTCGGGCGACCGCGCTCCCTGGCCCGTCGCGACGTCAGCACCGGGGCCGAGGTCTCGCTGCTCAGCGCGCGCAAGTTCTGGCACGCCCTCGGCTTCCCGCTCGTCACCAGCGATGACGCACTGTTCACCGAGGCCGATCTCTACGCCCTGCGGACGGTGGCCGGCATCGTCCGGGACGGCGCCATGGACGAGCAGACCGCGCTCGCCCTGACCCGGGCGTTCGCGCGGACCGCCGACCGGCTCGCCGCCTGGCAGGTCCAGCTCGTGGCCGAGGCCCTCGCCCCGCAGGAGAGCCGTGACGAGCAGGGGAGCCTGACGCTGCCTGACGTGGCGACCGCCGACGCGACCGCGCGCGCCCTCATCGACATGGCCGACGACCTCGAACCGCTCCTGATCTATGCCTGGCGCCGACACCTCACCGACGCCGTGTCGCGGATGATCTCGGACGCCGAGCCCTCGACCGACGAGCATGGCGTCTGGCGCCACATCGGGTTCGCCGACCTCGTCTCCTTCACCTCTCTCGTCCGCAGGCTGTCCGAGCGGGAGCTCGCCACGGTCGTCAAGCGCTTCGAGGTGCTCACCTCCGACATCGTCACGGCCCACGGCGGACGCATCGTCAAGACGGTGGGTGACGAGATCCTCTTCTCCAACCGAGAGGCGGCCCCCGCGGCAGCCACCGCACTCGACCTCGTCGACGCGATGTCCGGTGACGACGTCCTGCCTGAGGTGAGGGTGGGGATGGCCGCCGGGCCGGTCCTGTCCCGACTCGGTGACGTCTTCGGCACCACCGTCAACCGGGCCTCTCGGCTCACGGCGATCGCCCACCCCGCCAACATCCTCATCGACGGGCAGATGGCGACGTCGCTCGCCAGCCTGTCCGGGTTCGACCTCACGCCGTTGCGCCGCCGGGCGCTGCGCGGGGTGGGGCAGGTCAAGCCCTACGTGCTCGCGCGGTCCAGCACGAGCACCCGCCGCAAGAGGAACGAGAACCCATGAGCAACCCATCCGGAACTACCGACAAGAGAATGGTGCACCAGTGAGCACCGACAGCGAGCCCGAGCTCGTCCGCACCGAGCGCCACGGCAACGACGGCCGGGTCGTCGAGATCGTCCTCGACCGGCCCCGTGCCATGAACGCCGTGTCCACCGCGATGGCCAGGGCAATCGCGCGGGTCAGCGCGGAGGTCGCTGCCGACCCCGCCGTGAGCTGTGTCGTCCTCAGCTCCTCACAGACCGCGGCCTTCTGCGTCGGCGCCGATCTCAAGGAGCGCAACACCTTCACCGACGCGGAGCTGCTCGGGCAGCGACCAGTGAGCAGGGCGGCCTACGGCGGCATCCTCGGCCTGCCCGTGCCGGCGGTCGCGGCGGTCGAGGGGTATGCCCTGGGCGGCGGCTTCGAGCTGGCCCTGTCCTGTGACGTCATCATCGCCGGCGAGGGGGCGACCGTCGGCCTGCCGGAGGTGTCCGTGGGGGTGATCCCGGGCGGGGGCGGCACCCAGCTGCTCACCCGCCGGGTCGGCTGGTCGCGGGCCGCCTCGATGATCTTCACGGCCCGGCGCCTCGCCGCGGGGGAGGCCCGCGACCTCGGGGCGGTCGACGAGGTCGTCCCGAGCGGCACCGCCCGCGAGCGGGCGCTCGAGGTGGCGACGGCGATCGCCGCCAACTCCCCCGTCGGCCTGCGACAGGCCAAGCGGGCGATGCGGCTCGGCGCAGACCTCGCCCTCGTCGCCGGACTGGAGATCGAGGACAACTGCTGGCGCCAGACGGCCTTCAGCGCCGACCGGGCCGAGGGCGTGGCCGCATTCGCCGAGAAACGTCGCCCCCGCTGGCCCTGACGCGGGAGGGGTATTTCGGGGGCGCCCGGGGCCGGGTCCCCCGACGCGGGAAAGCGGCTCCGTCGCTAGCATCACCCACATGACCCGAGTGCTGTTGGCCGAGGACGACCCGGCGATCTCCGAACCTCTGGCGCGCGCACTGCGCCGCGAGGGCTACGAGGTCGACGTCCGACCCGACGGACGCACCGCTCTGGAGGGGGCCAGGGAGAACCCTGACCTCGTCGTCCTCGACCTCGGCCTGCCGTACGTCGACGGGCTCGAGGTGTGCCGCCGGATCCGCGCGGACGGCAAGACCGTGCCCGTCCTCATCCTCACCGCACGGGTCGACGAGGTGGACACCGTCGTCGGTCTCGATGCGGGCGCCGACGACTACGTCACCAAGCCGTTCCGGCTCGCCGAGCTCCTGGCCCGGGTGCGCGCGCTGCTGCGCCGCACCCCCACGGACAGCGTCCCCAGCACCGACCTGCTGCGGATCGACCCGGACGGACGGCGGGCCTGGTTCAAGGACGAGGAGCTGCACCTCACCGCGAAGGAGTTCGACCTCCTGCGGGTCCTCGTGCGCGAGCAGGGCAAGGTCGTCTCGCGCGAGCAGCTGATGCGGGAGATCTGGGAGACCGCATGGTTCGGGTCGACGAAGACCCTCGACATGCACATCAGCGTCCTGCGCCGCAAGCTCGGGGACGACGCCGCGCAGCCCCAGTACATCTCCACCGTGCGGGGTGTCGGCTTCCGGTTCGAGCGTCCCGGCCAGGACTGAGGCCGCATGCGTCGCCAGCTGGTCCGCTCCACCTTCCTGGCCGTCGTCATCGCTGTGCTCGTCACGGGTGTCCCGGCCGCCGGCCTCGGCTCCGTGCTGGTCTCCCAGCGCCCCGACCTCCTGGCCCGCTGGATGGCCCAGCCGCCCGGCGACCGCGCGACCCAAGTGGTCCTCGGCGTCCTCCTTATGGCCGCACTCGTCGTGGCCCTGACCGTCCTCGTGGCGGCGCGCCAATCGAGGCGGCTCGCCGACCCGATGATCGAGCTCGCCGAGGCCGCCGAACGGCTCGGTGCCGGGCAGCCGCGCCTGCAGCCCATGCGGTCAGGGATCCCGGAGGTCGACCGGGTGTCCGATGTCCTGGCCCGCAGCGCCCAGCAGGTCACCAAGTCGCTCGCGGTCGAGCGCGACTTCGCGTCCGACGCCTCCCACCAGCTGCGCACCCCGCTCACCGCGCTCCTGATGCGGCTCGAGGAGATCTCGGAGACGACCGACCCCGACGTGGTCCAGGAGGAGGCCGGCATCGCCATCGCCCAGGTGGAACGCCTGACGAAGGTCGTCGACGACCTCATGGGCCGCACCCGCCGCGGCGCCGACCTTCCGCGCCCGGAGGTCTCCCTCGACTCCGTCATCGCCGCGCTGCAGCGGGAGTGGCAGCCGGCGTTCGAGCAGGCCCGGCGCAGCGTCCGGGTGCACGGCGAGCGCGGCCTGGTCGTCAAGGCCACCCCGGTGGCGCTCAGCCAGGTGCTGAGCACCCTCTTCGAGAACTCTCTCGTCCACGGCCGCGGCACCGTGGAGGTGCACGCCCGGCGCAGCGGCCCGTCCGTCGTCGTCGAGGTCAGCGACCAGGGCGACGGGGTGGCCGCCGCCCTGGCTCCGCACATCTTCGAGCGGTCGGTCAGCAGCGGGCAGGGCGACAGCACCGGCCTCGGCCTGGCCCTGGCTCGGGACCTCGCCGAGTCCAACGGCGGGCGGCTCGACCTCATCTCGGCCCAGCCGGCCCGGTTCGCGCTCTTCCTCTCCGAGGCCGAGCAGCGCTAGCCCGAAGTTAGCGGCGCACGTCCTCGACGGCGTCGTCGACGGCCCCGGGAAGCTCCCCGGCGAAGACGAACTGCCGGTAGGCGTAGAACCGCAGGCACGTCGCGAGCCCGATCCCGATGACCGTGTTGACGTTGACGGCCGCGCGTGACGTCCAGTCCAGCCAGTCGTGGGTGGCGTTGAGGTAGCCCGTGGACAGGAGCAGGCCGGCGCCGTTGACGGCGAAGAAGAGCAGCGCCTCGTGGTGCACGGGACGGTGGGAACGAGAACGGAACGTCCAGAGCCGGTTGCCCACCCAGGCGACGACCGTGGCGACCGCCCCCGACACGATCTTCGACGTCGCCAGGTGGCCGGCCAGGGGGCCGTAGAACAGCAGGTTGAAGCCACCGAAGTCGATGACGAACGCGATCGTCCCGACGACGCCGAACTTCGCCAGCTCACGCCAGAGCAGGTCGACCATGGCGCGCAGACGGTCGAGCGGTCCGATGGGTCGGGCAGCGTTCACGCCCAGACTCTAAGCGCTCCACCCGTATGCCGGATGCCTCGCGCCCCGCACTAGGCTCGCCTCTCGTGACCGACCCACGACGCGCCCCCGGCGGGTTCCCGGTCGTCGGCGTCATCGGCGGTGGTCAGCTCGCCCGCATGATGCAGGCTCCGGCCATCGAGCTGGGCGTCCAGCTGAGCGTTCTCGCCGAGGCCGAGGACTCCTCCGCCGCTCTCGTCATCCCGTCGGCTCCGGTCGGTGAGCACACCGACATCGAGACGGTGCGGGCGTTCGCCTCCCGGTGCGACGTCGTCACGTTCGACCACGAGCACGTCCCCGCGCACGTCCTCCAGGCCCTCGAGGCGGACGGCGTCACGCTGCACCCCCGACCGGCCGCCCTGCGCTTCGCCCAGGACAAGCTCGCCATGCGGGAGCGGCTGACGGCACTGGGGATCAGCTGCCCGCGGTGGGCCCGGGCGACGACCGCAGCCGAGGTCACCGCCTTCGGGAACCACATCGGCTGGCCCGTCGTGGCGAAGACCCCACGGGGCGGCTACGACGGCAAGGGAGTCCGTGTCGTCGCGGACGCGGGCGACGTGGCCGACTGGCTGGCCGAGGTCGAGGGCGTCGAGCCACCGCGTGACGGCATCCTGCGTGACGGCCTCCCGCGTGACGGCCTCCTGCGTGACGGCCTCCTGCGTGACGGAATCCTGATGGAGGAGCGCGTCGACTTCGTCCGCGAGCTCGCCGTCCTCGTCGCGCGCAGCCCCTCGGGGCAGGCCGCCGCCTGGCCGGTCGTCGAGACCGTCCAGACCGGCAGCATCTGCACCGAGGTCCTCGCTCCTGCGCCGGACCTCGACCCCGGGCTTGGCGCCGTCGTCACCGCCGCCGGCCTGCGCATTGCCGGCGAGCTCGACGTCACGGGTGTCCTCGCGGTGGAGCTCTTCGAGGTGCGCGACGCCGCCGGCCACCCGGCGTACCTGGTCAACGAGCTCGCCATGCGGCCGCACAACAGCGGCCACTGGTCGGTGGACGGAGCGGTGACCGGGCAGTTCGAGCAGCACCTGCGGGCCGTCCTCGACCTGCCCCTCGGCGACCCCTCGATGCGGGAGCCCTGGACGGTCATGGGCAACGTCCTCGGCGGCGACTACCCGCAGCTCTACCCGGCATACCTCCACGTTCTGGCGCGCGACCCTGCCGTGAAGGTGCACATGTACGGCAAGGAGGTGCGGCCGGGCCGCAAGATCGGGCACGTCAACGTCTCGAGCCGCTCCCTCGACGACGCCCGGGCGCGGGCCACCCACGCCGCCGACTACCTCCAGGGAGCCATCGATGAGTGAGCAGGCGATGAGTGAGCGGGTGACCGATCCGGAGGTCGTCGTCGGGCTCGTCATGGGCAGCGACAGCGACTGGCCGGTCATGGAGCAGGCGGCGGCTGCCTTGCGAGAGATGGGGATCGGTTACGCGGCCGACGTCGTTTCGGCGCACCGGATGCCCGACGAGATGATCGCGTACGGCCGGCAGGCGGCGAAGCGCGGGCTGCGCGTGCTCATCGCGGGGGCGGGTGGGGCGGCCCACCTGCCCGGGATGCTCGCCTCCGTGACCCCGCTGCCGGTCATCGGGGTGCCGGTGCCGCTGAGGTATCTCGACGGCATGGACTCGTTGCTCTCGATCGTCCAGATGCCGGCAGGCGTGCCCGTCGCGACCGTGTCCATCGCCGGGGCCCGAAACGCGGGGCTGCTGGCCGCGCGGATCCTCGGCGCGGGGCAGGGCGCCGAGGCCGAGCGGATCCGGTCGGCGATGGTGCGCTTCCAGAGCATGCTGCGCGAGGAGGCCCGCGCCAAGGGAGCCACGCTGCGCCAGCAGGCAGCGGAGCAGTAGTCCACCGACGCAGTAGCCCACCGACGCAGTAGCCGACCGACCGAGCGGCGGTGCGCACCTCAGCCGACGATGACGCCCGCCCAGTCACCGGGCGCCAGCCGGGGGTACTCGATCTTGGGGCAGGTGTCCATGACGACGGCGAGCCCGGCCGTGCGTGCTCGGTCGGCCGCGTCCTCGTCGACGACGCCGAGCTGGAGCCACACCGCCGCGATGCCGAGGCGGTCCCGGTGCTCGATGGCCTCGTCGACGACGGCACCGACGCGACCCGAGTTGACGAAGCAGTCGACGACGTCGACGTGGGTGCCGTCGGGGATGTCCGCCAGGCTGGCGAACCCCTGCTCCCCGTGCACGCTCTCCGCTCGCGGGTGCACCGGGATGATCCGCATGTCGAGCTCGTGAGCGAGCCAGCGGGCGATCTCGTATGCCGTCCGGTCCGGGTTGTCGGCCAGGCCCACCACGGCCCACGTGCCGGGCGTGGTGAGCAGGTCGCGGATGACGACCGGGTCGTTGTCGTACTTCGTCATGGCCTCATCCTCACACGCGCCGAGCTGCAGCCAACCTGAGCCAACCTGAAGCCAACCTGCAGGCGCGGTGCCCAGAAGGCGGTGGCATGATGCCAGAGGCGGCCACCCGCCACGACGTCTGCCCCACAACTTCGGAGGTCCCCATGAGGTTCGGCATGTTTGTCCCGCAAGGCTGGCGCATGGACCTGGTCGGCATCGAGGCCGCCCAGCACTGGGGGACGATGCTCGGTCTGGCCAAGCGGCTGGACGACAACGAGGACTGGGAGTCGCTCTGGGTCTACGACCACTTCCACACTGTCCCCGAGCCGTCACAGGAGGCCACGCACGAGGCATGGTCGCTCATGGCCGCCTACGGCGCCGCGACGACGCGGGTCCGGCTCGGCCAGATGTGCACCTGCATGGCCTACCGCAACCCGGCCTACCTCGCGAAGGTGGCCGCCACGGTCGACGTCGTCTCCGGCGGCCGGGTCGAGATGGGGATCGGCGGCGGCTGGTACGAGCACGAGTGGCGCGCCTACGGATACGGCTTTCCGAAGGCGGGTGAGCGGCTCGGGATGCTGCGCGACGGCGTGGAGATCTTCCGCCAGATGTGGACCAAGGGCGAGGCGACGTATGCCGGGAAGTACTACACGGTCGACGGGGCCATCTGCCAGCCGCGTCCACTGCAGGGCACGTCCGCTCCTGGCTCGGAGGCCAACGGGATCCCGATGTGGATTGCCGGCGGCGGGGAGAAGGTCACCCTGAAGATCGCGGCGGAGTTCGCCGACTACACGAACTTCGACGGGACGCCGGGCGGCTTCCAGGCCAAGAGCGAGATCCTTGCGGGTCACTGCACGGACGTTGGTCGGGACTTCGAGGCCATCACCCGCAGCGCCAACTACAACGTCGTCATCGGTGAGACCGAGAAGGAGGTCGCCGACCGGTTCGGGTGGCTGGAGGACCACTACCGCAAGGCCGGCCTGGACGAGGAGACCCTCCAGGGCCAGCTCAAGGGCATCAAGGACGGCCCGGCGGTCGGCACCCCCGAGCAGATCGTCGAGACCCTCCAAGGCATGGAGAAGGCGGGCATGACCTACGCGATCACCTACTTCACCGAGGCGGCCTACGACACGTCGGGCATCGAGCTGTTCGAAAGCCAGGTCATCCCCGAGCTGCGGTCGCCAAGGGGCTGAGGTGAGCTGGAGCCCGGCGGACGTCCCGGACCAGTCCGGCCGCGTCGTCGTTATCACCGGCGCCAACTCGGGGATCGGGCTCGAGGCAGCAAAGGTGTTGGCAGCCAGGGGTGCTCACGTGGTCATGGGTTGCCGCAGCCGCGAGCGCGGCGAAGCCGCTCGAGCCATGGTCGGTGGCTCCGCGGAGGTGCGGGAGCTGGACCTGTCGGACCTGTCATCGGTGCGCGCCTTCGTGGGCGGCCTCGACGGCTCGCTCGACGTCCTGGTCAACAACGCGGGGATCATGGCCGTCCCGCCGGCCCGGACGAAGGACGGGTTCGAGCTGCAGCTCGGCACGAACTTCCTCGGGCACTTCGCCCTGACGGCCCTGCTGATGCCGCGGATCTCGGACCGGGTGGTGACGTCGTCCTCGGTGCTGCACCGGGTCGGCCGGATCAACCTCACGGACCCGAACTTCGAGCGGCGTCGCTACAACCCGTGGACCGCTTACGGGCAGAGCAAGCTCGCCGACCTGATGTTCGCCTACGAGCTCCAGCGGCGGCTGCTCCTCGCTGGGTCCCGGGTGCGTTCCCTGGCCGCCCACCCCGGCTACTCCTCCACCAACCTCCAGTCCCACCTGGGCCCCCGGTGGACACGACGGGCCCAGGACGCGCTGGCGAGGGTCAGTCCCTTCGTGCAGAGCTCGCAGGCCGGCGCCGGACCCACCCTGTATGCCGCGACCGCGCCGGACCTCCCAGGCGGCAGCTACGTCGGTCCGTCCGGCCCGGCAGAGATGACCGGGCCTCCGCGGATCGTCGGCTCCTCCCGCTCCTCCCACGACCGCAGCACGCAGCGGGCGCTGTGGGAGCTGGCCGAGCGGCTGACCGGAGTGCGCTTCCCGCTCCCCGCGGACGCCGGGGGGACACCCGGAGACGCGGGCTCGGCCGCCTGACCCTGCCGCCTGACCCTGCCGCCCCAGTCCGCGTCCGGGCGGTCGGAACCCGTCCGGGCGCGCCGACGCCACAGGGAGGATGACCGGTCGCAGGCACGCGGGCGGCCGACCGGCATACCGGGGAGTAACCTTCAGCCGTGAGCAGCCAGGTGTCTGACGACTTCTATCCCCTCTTTGCCGCGAGTGAGGACCACGAGAGCATCCGCGAGGCCGTCCGCGCCGTCGCGCGCGACAAGATCGCCCCGTATGCCGCGCAGGTCGACGAGGAGAGCCGCTATCCGCAGGAGGCCCACGACGCCCTCGTCGCCGCGGACTTCTTCGCGCCGCACGTCCCCGAGGAGTACGACGGCGTCGGGGCCGACGCGCTCGCCACGTGCATCGTCATCGAGGAGGTCGCCCGGGTCTGCGCCTCGAGCTCGTTGATCCCGGCGGTGAACAAGCTCGGCTCCATGCCGGTCATCCTCGGCGGCTCCGAGCAGCTCAAGCGCAGGTACCTGACCCCGCTCGCCCGGGGCGAGGCCGGGTTCTCCTACGGCCTGTCCGAGCGGGAGGCCGGCTCGGACACCGCGGCAATGAGGACCCGCGCGCGACAGGTCGGGGACGACTGGGTCCTCAACGGCCAGAAGTCGTGGATCACGAACGCCGGAGTCTCCGAGTACTACACGGTGCTCGCGGTGTCCGACCCCGACGGGCGACGCGGCTCCAACGTCTCGGCGTTCGTCGTGGAGAAGTCCGACGAGGGGTTCACCTTCGGGGACAAGGAGCGCAAGCTCGGCATCAAGGGCAGCCCGACGCGAGAGCTGCACCTCGACAACGTCCCGATCCCCGGCGACCGGATCATCGGGGCGCCGGGTGAGGGGCTGAAGATCGCCCTGCGCACCCTGGACCACACCCGCGTGACGATCGGGGCGCAGGCGGTCGGCATCGCCCAGGGCGCGCTGGACTTCGCCGTCGGCTATGTCAAGGAGCGCAAGCAGTTCGGGACGGCGATCGCCGACTTTCAGGGCGTGCAGTTCATGCTCGCCGACATGGCGATGAACCTCGAGGTGGCCCGACAGATGGTCTACGTCGCTGCGGCTCGGTCCGAGCGGGCCGACCCGGACCTGCCGTTCTTCGGCGCGGCCGCCAAGTGCTTCGCCTCCGACGTCGCCATGCAGATCACCACGGACGCCGTCCAGCTGCTCGGTGGGGCCGGGTACGTCAGGGACTTCCCCGTCGAGCGGATGATGCGGGACGCGAAGATCACCCAGATCTACGAGGGCACCAACCAGATCCAGCGGCTGGTCATGGCGCGACACCTGCTCAAGTAGGCTGCGTCGCGTGTCGGAGCAGCAGCGCGTCGTCGCCGTCGTGGTGACGTGGAACCGGCGGCAGCTGCTCGAGGAGTCACTCGCCGCCATCGAGAGTCAGACCCATCCGGTGGAGGCGACCGTCGTCGTCGACAACGCGTCGCAGGACGGCACGGCCCGGATGCTTGCCGAGCGGTTTCCCCAGGTCGACGTCGTGTCGACCGGGCGCAACGTGGGCGGCGCCGGTGGGTTCGCCATCGGGATGGACCGGGCACTGGGGCACCAGGTCGACGCGGTCTGGCTCATGGACGATGACACCGTGCCACGCCCAGAGGCCCTGGAGGCGCTCGTTCGGGTGCGCAGGGACTACCGAGCGGACGAGCCGGCCGGCCGCGCGCTCGCGCCTCCAGCCCTCGTCGCGAGCCGGGTGGTGTGGACCGACGGGCGCGACCACCCCATGAACACGCCGCGCACCAAGGTCGGTGCCTCGTCTCGCGAACGAGCCAGCGCTCGCCGGGTCGGCTGCACCCCGATCCGGACGGCGTCCTTCGTCTCCGTCCTCGTCGACGCCGCTCGAGCCCGCGAGGTCGGGCTACCGGTGGCCGACTACTTCCTGTGGAACGACGACTTCGAGTTCTCCGCCAGGGTGCTGCGGGGGCGTCGCGGGCTCAGCTGCCCCGCGTCGGTCGTCGTCCACAAGACGGCGGGCTTCGGTGGCACGGAACAGGACCCGGGGGAGCGGTTCTACTTCGAGGTCCGCAACAAGGTGTGGCTGCTCGGCCGCACGAGGAGCCTCAGCCTCCCGGAGAAGGCGCTCTACGGCGGCGCCACGGTCCGGCGGTGGGCCCGCACCGTGGCCCGGTCGCGCCGGCGCATGGTCCTCGTGCGCGGGCTCGTCGCCGGCTTGCGCGACGGCGTGCGGTCCGGGCCGCGTGCCACGAGCACGGTGATGGCAGAGGCGTTGGCACGCAAGGGCGAGGTGGGCCGTCCGTGAGCGAGGCGTTCAGCGTGCTCCTGCCGTGTTACGCCGGTGACACGCCGGACGCTCTGCAGGCGGCGTTCCTCTCCGTCACGGCTGCGCAGACCCGCCGACCCGACCAGGTCGTGCTCGTCCAGGACGGCCCGGTGAGCGAGCAGCTCGGGGAGCGCATCTCCACGCTCTTCGAGGGCTCGGTCAGTCGCACCACGCTGGTCGTCATGCCGGAGAACCTCGGCCTCGGTGTCGCGCTCACCCGGGGGCTGGAGGCCTGCGAGCACGACATCGTCGCCAGGATGGACGCCGATGACGTCTCCGAGCGGGACCGGTTCGAGATCCAGATCCCTCTCGTCGAGTCCGGAGTCGACGTTCTCGGCTCTGCGCTGCTGGAGTTCCAGACCAGGCCTGAGGTCGTCGTCGGCAGCCGGGCGGTCTTGACCGACCCGGCCGAGATCGTGCGGCAGGCCCGCCTGCGACAGACCTTCAACCACCCCTCGGTCGTCTACCGCGCCTCCCTCGTCGCGAAGGTCGGCGGCTATGAGGACCTGCAGGGGCTGGAGGACTACCTGCTGTTCGCCAAGATGATCATGGCGGGCGCCCGCGTGGGCAACGTCGCCCGACCGCTCGTGCGCTATCGGGTCAGCGAGGGTGCCTACAGCCGCCGCGGCGGCTGGCGCATCCTGCGATCCGAGCTGCGGCTGCAACGCCGCTTCCGGGCCATGGGCTTCACGACGCGGGCGCAGTATGCCCGCAACGTCGCGGTTCGCGGGGTCTACCGCATGGTGCCTGAGGGCGTCCGGCGCACGGCATACCAGCGGCTGCTTGCCCGCCGGGGTGACCGACCCGGCTGAGCGCGGATGGGCAAGCTTGGGCGACTGCGGCTCACCTCCGGCCTCTCCGCCGCTACTGGCAGCCGACCGACCGCCCGCTAACCGGCCTTGGCGGGCGTCGTCCCGGCGGGGGGCACCGATAGCGGGTCGTCGTTCTTCAGCGCCGTGAACAGCGCCTTGGCCTGCTCGGAGTTCCACTTCACGGCGACGCCGGCGTTCCTCGTCTGCAACGACGTGGACTCGATCGGGACCGTGAGCGAGAGCCCGTCGCCGCTGCTGACCGAGCGCATCGCCTGCAGCACCCGCACCGCATCCCTCAGCGACGTCGTATCCCCGACGGTGACGCCACCGGCAGCCGCGTCGGCGAAACCCTTGTAGCGCCAGGGCACCAGGATGGTCGACGGGGTGACCGCCTTCTTCATCACGGCGCCGAGGAACTGGCGCTGGCGGTTGCCGCGGCCGATGTCGCCGAGCGGGTCCTCGTGCCGCGAACGCACGTAACCGAGGGAGTTGGGACCGTTGAGGGTCTGGCAGCCGGCCTTGAGGTTGATGCCCGCGAGGGGGTCGACCATGTCGGTCGCGACACAGATGTCCACGCCACCGAGACTGTCGACGATTGAGGCGAACCCCCCGAAGCCGATCTCGACGTAGCCGTCCACGCGGATCCCGGTGACCTGTTCCACCGTCGTGGTGAGCAGCTTGGCGCCGCCGAAGGAGAACGAGGCGTTGATCTTGTTGCTGCCGTAGCCCGGGATCGGCACGTACGAGTCCCGTGGGATGGAGATGATCGCCGGCTTCCCGCCACCCGCGGAGACATGCACGAGCATGATGGAGTCGGTGCGCTTGCCGCCGTCGGACCCGGTCGACAGCTCTTTCTGCTGCTGAGCGCTGAGCCCCTCGCGGCTGTCCGAGCCGACGAGCAGGTAGTTGAACCCCTTGCTGTTGTCGGCAGGGCGCTGCCCAGCGGGGGAGTTGTCGACCTTCGCGACCTTGTTCCAGGCGGCGAAGGGCACCCACACCATGAAGCCGACCCAGGCGATGAGGAGCAGCACGAGGACGAGGGCAGCCCTTCGGCCGCGGCGGCGCCGTCTGCGGGGCGGGACGGGGCCGTCGGGGGCGCCGACATCGGAGGAGACAGCGGCCGCAGGGGCCGGTCCCGGCGGCCGTCCAACCGCTCGCGCAGGCGGCCGGCGAGCCTTCCTCCGGGTGTCGACGACGTAGGCGTCGTCGTCCGGGCGCCTCACGTCACGGCCGGCGGGGGAGCCGTCGGCACCACCGGTGCCCCAGCCCTCCCCGCGCTCCACCTCACCCCCGCCCAGTGGGATGGCTCGGACGTCCTCGGGGCGCGGTTCGCGACCAGTCACTTGCGCCTCTTTCCTGGAGTCGACTGACGCCACATCGTGCCATGTCGGGGTCCGCGGGCTGACCTGCCGGTGCCGTGTCGGGCGCCGCCGGATACGCGGCAAAGCCATGGCGAGCGACCTCTCCCGGGTCTGGGCGGGCGCGCCCGCAGCCCGCGGGGTATGCCGGAGCGCCCACCGTTCTCCGGTAACCTGACGCGACAGTTGACGACCTTGGAGGATGTGTGGACGCGGACCTCGTCGTCGTCGGTTCCGGATTCTTCGGGCTGACGATTGCCCAGCAGTGTGCCGAGAGGCTCGGTCGCAAGGTGCTGGTCGTGGATCGCCGTTCCCACATCGGAGGCAACGCCTACAGCGAGGCCGAGTCGCAGACGGGGATCGAGGTGCACCGCTACGGTGCCCACCTGTTCCACACCTCGAACCGGCGGGTCTGGGACTACGCCAACCGGTTCACCAGCTTCACGGACTACGTCCACCGGGTGTACACCTCCCACGCCGGAGAGGTCTACCCGATGCCGATCAACCTCGGGACGATCAACCAGTTCTTCCGCTCCGCCCACGGCCCGAACGCGGCCCGCGCCCTCATCGCCGAGCAGGCCAAGGAGCTGGACGGCAAGGAGCCCGCGAACTTCGTCGAGAAGGGCATCTCCCTCATCGGTCGTCCGCTCTACGAGGCGTTCATCGCGCACTACACCGCGAAGCAGTGGCAAACCTCGCCGGAGGAGCTCTCGGCCGACATCATCAGCCGGCTCCCGGTCCGCTACACCTATGACAACCGTTACTTCAACGACAGCTTCGAGGGCCTCCCCGGGGACGGCTACACCGCATGGCTCCAGCGGATGGCTGATCACGACCTCATCGAGGTGCGGCTCGACACCGACTTCTTCGACACCAGCCAGCCGGTCAACAAGGACGACGTCGTCGGCACCGTCCCGGTCGTCTACACGGGTCCCGTGGACCGGTACTTCGACTACTCCGAGGGGCGCCTCGGGTGGCGGACCCTCGACTTCGAGGAGGAGGTCCTCGACGTCGGTGACTTCCAGGGCACCCCGGTGATGAACTACCCGGATGAGGACGTGCCCTACACGCGCATCCACGAGTTCCGCCACTTCCACCCGGAGCGGGACTACCCCAAGGACAAGACGGTCATCATGCGCGAGTTCTCCCGGTTCGCCGAGGGTGAGGACGAGCCGTACTACCCGGTCAACACCGCCGCCGATCGCGAGCGCCTGCTCAGGTACCGTGACCTCGCCAAGGCGCAGCGAGGCGTCCTCTTCGGAGGTCGCCTCGGGACGTACAAGTATCTCGACATGCACATGGCCATCGGCGGGGCCCTGAGCATGGTCGACAACAAGCTGGAGCCCCACTTCTCGTCGGGCGTCAAACTGGAGAGCGGGGGGGTCGACGCGTGAGTGTCACGAGCACCGAAGCGATCGCGGAGGGCACGGTCGTCGAGCTTCAGGAGGGCTGGCACACCGTCGCGCGGGTGGTCTTCCCCGCGGACCGCGACGAGGACACGCTCGCGCTGTATGTCGAGCACGGGCGCAGGATCAGTGCGACGGATGACGACCTCGACGACGAGCCGGAGCGGGTTCAGGGCACGGGTGGGGACACCCACGGGGAGGACATCCGTAGCCGCCGCTCGACCGTGATCCGGGCCGGGTCGCGCGTGTCCTTCGCCACGTACTTCAACGCCTTTCCGGCTAGCTACTGGCGGCGCTGGACAGTGGTGCAGAAGGTGCGACTCGTGGTGCGAATCAAGGGTCAGGCCATCGTGCTGGTCTACCGTTCCAACGCTCGGGGGACGAGCCAGCGAGTGGACAGCCGGACCGCCGAGGGGGGGGTCAGCACCATCGCGTTCGACCTGGACCTGTTGCCCTTCGGCGACGGCGGCTGGTACTGGTTCGACATCATCGCCGGCAAGCGCTCGGCAACTCTCCTGGAGGCGGACTGGCTCGTGCAGCCTGACCCGGTTCGCCCGGGCCGGCTGTCCATCGGGGTGACGACCATCAACCGCACCAGCTACTGCAAGGCCCTCATCGACACCGTGGGCTCCTCGCCCGAGCTGCGAGCGGTGCTCGACAAGATCTACTTCGTGGACCAGGGCAGCCAGAAGGTCGAGGATGAGCCCGGATGGGCCGAGTCGGCGGCAGTTCTCGGCGACCAGCTGGAGGTGATCCACCAAGCCAATCTCGGTGGCTCCGGTGGCTTCTCGCGCGGGATGTACGAGACAGTGACGGCAGGCCACAGCGACTACCACATGATGCTCGATGACGACGTCAACATCGAGACGGAGGGCATCGTCCGGGCGCTCTCGTTCGCGACCTTTTGCCGTCGTCCCACCTTGGTGGGCGGTCACATGTTCGACATGTTCAACCGCTCGGTGCTGCACGCCTTCGGTGAGGAGATCGACCGGTGGCGCTGGCTCTGGGGGCCGGTCAGAGGCCTCGGCCATCGGCATGACCTCGCCCAATGGGGACTGCGGGAGACGCCGTGGATGCACCGGCGGGTCGACGTGGACTACAACGGCTGGTGGATGTGCCTCGTGCCGACCGAGGTGATCAAGGAGATCGGACTCTCTCTCCCGGTGTTCATCAAGTGGGACGACGCCGAGTACGGGCTGCGGGCCAAGAAGGCCGGATATCCGACGGTGACCTTCCCGGGCTCGGCGGTCTGGCACGTGTCCTGGATCGACAAGGACGACGGCATCGACTGGCAGGCGTACTACCACGAGCGGAACCGCCTGCTGGTGGCGATGCTGTACTCGCCGTACACGAACGGCGGTCGGCTGCTGCGGGAGAGCATCTACAACGACATCAAGCACGCCTTCTCGATGCAGTACTACGCGGAGGAGCTGCGGCTGATGGCCCTTCGCGACCTGCTGTCGGGACCAGCACACCTCCACGCGACACTGGGCAACACGCTGCCCAAGCTGCGAGCCATCGGCAGGCAGTTCGACGACGCCCAGTACTCCCCCGATCCTGACGTCTACCCGCTTCCCGCGAGGGAGAGACCGCCACGCAAGGGCAAGTCTCCGACGGAGCCCAAGCGCGCCGCTTTACCCGTCTGGGCCCTTGCCACCGCGGTCAAGCAGCTGCGTCCCCCGTCGCCGATGTCCCGCAGCACGCCCGAGGTGAACATTCCGCACGACAACGGACGGTGGTGGGTCCTCTCGCAGTACGACTCGGCCGTGGTCACCAAGGCGGACGGGACCGGGGCAGCCTTCTACAAGCGTCGGCCGGCGCGCTTCCGTGAGCAGCTCGCGGAGAGTGCCCGGCTGCGCACCCAGCTGCGTCGGGACTGGACCCGCCTCTCCGAGCAGTACAAGAGACAGCTCCCGTCGTTCACCTCCATGGAGACGTGGGCGAAGACGTTCGGGATCGAGCGAGCAGACCGCGAATGACCGCGACAACCGCGACGAGCGGACGTCTCGTCAGTCCTGGTCGCAGCGCAGGCCTCGTCGACGTGGTGCGCTGGCGCTTCCTGCTCAAGCTCCTCGTGCGCAAGGAGTTGCGAGTGCGCTATCGCGGGTCCGTCCTGGGTCTGTTGTGGAGCTATGTCAAGCCCGGAGTGCAGCTGCTCGTCTTCTACGTGGCCATGGGGAAGTTCCTCGGGCTCGAGCGGAGCCTCCCGAACTTCGTCATCTACCTCTTCTCCGGCATCGTCGTCGTGAACTTCTTCGGGGAGGTCTTCGGCAACACGACCCGCTCCATCGTGGCGAACGCGGACCTCGTGAAGAAGATCTATTTGCCACGCGAGCTGTTCCCCGTTTCCAGCGTGTGGGTTGCCGTCGTGCACCTGCTGCCCCAGACTCTGGTCCTCATCCTGGCGGCGCTCGTCGCCGGATGGCGGCCAGGCGTCGCCAACATCCTCGGCGCCCTGGGCGCGCTCGGGATCGCCGGTCTCCTCGCGCTCGGTCTGGGGCTGGTGTTCGGAGCGGTCAACGTCCTCTTCCGTGACGCGGAGAACATCGTCGATCTCGTGCTCATGATGGCGACCTGGCTGTCCCCGGTGCTGTACACGTTCTCGCAGGTCACCGACACCGTGGCGAAGGACAATCTGCCACAGTGGCTGCTCACGGCATACCAGGCCAACCCGCTCACGGCGGCCGTCGAGCTGGCACACTACGGGTTCTGGCTGCCGACCAACGGGGTCGTCGAGTCCTTCCGCGGCGGCCAGACGATGCCCAGCCACTTCGCCGCCTGGGGAGTGGTGGGGGTCGTCGCGAGCCTGCTCTCGATCGTCGTCGGCCAGCTGGTCTTCCGGCGGCTCGAGGGTCGCTTCGCCCAGGAGCTCTGAGCCGGTGCCGACCGCCATCGAGGTCCACGACGTCACCAAGTCGTTCTCACTGCGCCACACCCGCTCCATGAAGGAGCTCATCGTCTGGACCCTGCGCGGGCGCGGCAAGGAACTGCGCAACGACTTCAACGCCCTCGACGGGGTGAGCTTCACCATCGAGCAAGGCGAGTCGGTGGCGCTTCTCGGGTTCAACGGCTCCGGCAAGTCCACGATGCTCAAGCTGATCTCGGGAGTCATGCTCCCGGACGACGGGCGCGTCGGGGTCCGGGGGAGGGTCGCCGGTCTGATCGAGGTGGGCGCTGGGTTCCACCCCGACCTCACGGGGCGCGAGAACGTCTACCTCAACGGAGCAATTCTCGGCATGAGCGAGAAGGAGATCGACGAGCGGTTCGACGAGATCGTCGCCTTCAGCGAGATCGAGAAGTTCATCGACACGGAGGTCAAGTTCTACTCGTCCGGGATGTTCCTCCGGTTGGCCTTCTCCGTGGCGGCTCACAGCGAACCGGACATCTTCCTCATCGACGAGATCCTCGCCGTTGGTGACGAGCCCTTCCAGCGCAAGTGCCTCGACCGCATCAGGGAGCTCCGCCGAGGTGGCCAGACGCTCGTCATCGTCAGCCACGACCTCGACATGGTGCAGAAGGTCACCGAGCGAGGGGTGGTGCTCCAGAGGGGTCGCCTGGTGTCCGACGGCCCCATCAAGCAGGCGGTGGCCAAGCTGCGCGGCACCGGCGGCTGAGCGCCGCAACCAGGACGACGGGGCGCCCCGGCACAGGTCACGCGCGCCCGCGGTGGTGGCCGACACCACGAGCTGCCCCGCCACGGCACGATAGGGTCCCGGCCATGGACAAAGTTGTCGCCAGCGCGGAGAAGGCCATCGAGGGGATCAGTGACGGCGCCTCCGTCGCCGTCGGCGGGTTCGGGCTGTGCGGCATACCCACCGTCCTCATCGCCGCGATCCACGAGGCGGCCATCGGCGACCTCGAGGCGATCTCCAACAACTGCGGCGTCGACGAGTGGGGCCTCGGCATCCTCTTGCGGGCGAAGCGGATCCGGCGCATGGTCGCCTCCTACGTCGGGGAGAACAAGGAGTTCGAGCGCCAGTACCTCTCCGGTGAGCTGGAGGTCGAGCTCACCCCGCAAGGGACCCTCGCCGAGCGGCTGCGAGCCGGTGGGTCCGGCATACCGGCGTTCTATACCGCGACCGGCGTCGGCACCCAGATCGCCGAGGGAGGCCTGCCGTGGCGGTATGCCGCGGACGGCACCATCGCGCTCGCGTCACCGCCCAAGGAGACGCGCGATGTCGAGTGGATGGGGGAGATGCGCACGTTCGTCCTCGAGCAGGCGATCGTCGCCGACTACGGGATCGTCCGGGCCTGGAAGGGCGACCGGCACGGCAATCTTGTCTTCAACAAGTCGGCCCGCAACTTCAACCCGCTGGCCGCGATGGCCGGTCGAGTGACGATCGCGGAGGTGGAGGAGCTGGTCGAGCCGGGCGAGCTCAACCCCGACGAGGTCCACCTGCCGGGCATCTACGTCCAGCGAGTGCTGGCGCTGACGCCCGAGCAGGCCACGGACAAGCGGATCGAGCGTCGCACGGTCCGCCCGGCCGGCACCGCCGAGCAGAAGGAGGCCTGAGCGATGGCCCTGACCCGTGAGCAGATGGCCGCCCGCGCGGCCCTCGAGCTGTCCGACGGCGCCTACGTCAACCTCGGCATCGGGCTGCCGACGCTCGTCCCGAACTACGTGCCCGACGACGTCGAGATCGTCCTGCAGTCCGAGAACGGCATTCTCGGGATCGGCGCCTATCCCGTCGAGGGGCAAGAGGATCCGGATCTCATCAACGCCGGCAAGGAGACCGTGACGTTGCGGAAGGGGTCGGCCTTCTTCGACTCCGCCACGTCCTTCGGGATGATTCGCGGCGGAAAGGTCGACGCCGCGATCCTCGGCGCGATGCAGGTCTCGC
>JAABUP010004515.1_pt1 | contig 22614 bp, 23 predicted proteins | sample 5559201 | NCBI WGS metagenome assembly JAABUP01 (sample SAMN10711887, study PRJNA513373) | rock metagenome | isolation source: Antarctica rocks | place: Antarctica | reverse complement strand
CTCCCCCCCCCCTCCTTGGGGCCCCCTTCCATCAAATTGAACAGCTGTTTGCCCTGTGAGTTGTCCCCCATTGCTGTGCAGCTGATGTGTGCTGTGACCTGCCTGGCAGAGAACCTAGCATGGAGGCCTGTTGTAGGACTGGGCATATGTGTCAGGGCAGTGCATGGAGCTCACTGTGGAGCTGAGCCAGAACAAATGGCCTCCTGAGGAGCAGCTGCCTGCCCTGTTCAGAGCTAACCTGCCAGCCATGCTGGCATTCCCTCTAGCTGCTGCCTTCTCTGGTCTCAGGTGGGCTTCTTTTCCCAGTAGCGTGCTACTTTGTCACTGGACGCAGTAGCCTTCTGATGAATCACCGCCTGTCTATTCGCACAAGTTATTCGTCTGCCTTGTGGGATTTTCCTCTAGCGAGCGGGATACCCCTGCTTTGCTGCGTAAAAGTGGAACCATTGAACAGAAGGGCTGGATTTGAGAGTCTTGCTTGCCATTGCCATTTGCCTTGGCAGCTGCTGATTCTTGAGTGAGGCATCAATATAGCTGTTGTACAGCAGTCCTGCTGATTCTGACTGCATGTCTTGTCTCAAACATTGGCAGAAAGGTACCTGCTTGCTGTTGTGTCCTTTGCTTTGGCTGTAGCCTCTGAATTGAAGCCTGATGTGTTCAGTACATGTTCACTTCATAGAAGCTTCAAGTGCCACTGTTGAGTAATGAAATCACCCTATTAGAGCAACCAACACACCTCATAATTTCACATGCATCCATTCCACAGAAGCTTCACCACCATTTCAGAGTCTGACACCACTTTCCTAGAGAGCCCGCTACACCTTATATATTCAGCATGTAATCATTATGAACAAGCCACAAATGCTACCTCTGAATGTAAAACCACGCTACTAGAGAAGCTGCTACATCTCATACATTCAGTATGTGTTGATCACATGTAGAGAACCCACTGGTAGACTACTTTTGAGGCTGAGCCACCCTGTAAGATCATCCGCAACACCTCAGATGTTCAATATGCATTTTTCACAAAGAAGTCACAAATTCTAACCTTATATCCAAAACTTTTTGCTAGAGGAACCGATGTCATCATTGCCTAGGGCCTGCTGCCAGTCATCTCCGTACAATGCTTCATCTGTCTCCCAGCTGCACACCCAATATGCTTACTGTCCTGCTGAGCTGCGGGCATCACTGAGTGTCAAATTGCAGAAAGCTTGCACATGTGTGTTGCATAGTAACCTGAAGAAGAACGGTTGCAGTCGTCGATCCCACCTTGTGCCATGCTGATGTTCTGCAGGGGCAGCATGCATGGCCGCCTGGTCACCCATGGGGGCAACACAACAGAGTTGGACAAGCCGTTGCCGGCCACAATTATTGTGGAGGGTATTGACCATGCCGTTCAGGCAGGTGTCCTGGGAGATTACTACAGGTCAGCATTGCCTTTGCCTAAGTCAATCCTGTGCGATACGCTTTTTCAATTTTGCAGAAGATCTGCCTGCTTGACAGCAGCAATTCCTGTAGCACCTGCTTGTACTGATTGTCAGCCTCTCCCACAAGGGAAGATGTGATGACGCATGTGGCTGGGCTCTGATGTTGTGGTAGAGTCAAACACTGCGACTATTCTTGTTGATCATGAGTGTCTCTGCCTTGGCTGCCTGCATGGTTGCCTGTTACATGTCACAAATCTCTGTTATGCTCCCGCATGGCCCATGTATGCGATGCAGGCTACCTTTTGAAGGACAGTCTTGCCAGCATGAAGCAAATGTCTATCTTGCCTGCCAATGGCTGTAGGACCAGCTGAGCTACACAGCTTTTGTATCCTTGTACTCATTCAAGAGCTCAACTTCCAGAAAGTCTTGTGCAGAAAAGTGCATTGCAGTTGTCCATCGAATTGCCGATTGAGTAACGGCATGTGTCTGTGACAGCAGCAATGGCTGTGGCTCGTACAATGCCACACTGCTCATCACAGCTTATACAGAAGCACACATGCAACCTGTGCTTGCAGACCACTTGCGCCCGGCACATACAATGTTTCAGCTGTCATGAAGGGCTACAGAGCCGTAAGCACCCAAGTCACGGTTCCAAGCGATGGTGCTGGAGATTTACATGACTTTGTGCTACCTTGCACATCATGCCAAGACGACCACGGACAAGCAGAGATGAAAGATGCATACATGGAAGAGGTAACTTTTGCAGAGTGTCCTGCTTGGTTCGTGATGTGCATGACAGACTTCACGACCATTGACATGTGTACCCTGTTTGGATTCGAACCCTGTGTTGGCGTGTACAGATGCTATCAACTATCTCCAGGCAAATGTATCCAGGCTCAACGCAAGCTGCTCCCTTGCAAGCATGACAGTGATCTATGTATTGCAACTATGAACCTTCTCAAGGACATCCGGTGCCTCTGGCTGACTACAAAAGTGCTTCGGTGTCAAAGTTCATGCACATTGCTTCTTTGCATGATCATGCAAGCAGCTGATTACATGCCATGATGATTGCAGGGATTTCGTATGCGGACAGCCGTTTATGCCTTCATTGCTGTGGCTGGAGGTAAGGCAGTCAGACGCAAGATGTGTGTGCAAGCAAATATGGCTTCAAGCAACATTGCGTCATGCAGATGGTGTCAAGTTTTGACGTTGCATCTCACCTTAGCATGCAGCAAGCGTCTTGTGTCATCAAACACCGTCCCAGCTTCCCATGTCGTTTGCATGTCGACAAACAATATTTGGGCACTATACGCATCACATGATGTGTGATCTGCTGTGCTTGCAGGTGGCTGGTTGCTTTGTAGCCTTTGGCTGTGGCAGCGCGCCCGTGCTCGCAAATGGCATCACGCACGTAAAAGCAGAGCAACCTCAGTTTAAGATAACATGTATATGACGCAAGCAGCGTCAAAATGTAGTCATACGTATTGACCATCTTGCGCTGTTTGACGCTGTTTCATGCATACATGCACACTTCCACAGACTACATCACTTCAGGCCATGTTCTAGTACTCTTGTGAATCCGCACAGCCCTGCGCCGTCCTGAGGCAAAGTGCATGCAAGGCGCTATGACTGAGAAATCAGAGATGCTACAGGGATCACATCAATCTTAGTCATCACCATTGCAGCAGCTATACGTAGAGGGAATTGCAATACATGAGTCGCGAGTAGCGTGCCCGCTGATGATTGCATGCCGTTGTTCGCTCATCCGCAATGGCCTTGGATGAGAGACGCCTGGTGCGTCAGACGGAGTTGCAGGTGCGCATGCACAGCCAAACACAGTCTGACAGTACGCCAATACTGGCGCTGCGTTGGTCATTCAGCATTCACCATTTACATTATTGCAGGAGTCGTTCCTGATTGCCGAGCGCCAGAAAGCAGTGATGTTTGCTACACTCAATCGGGCGCGACAAACTCTGGAAGATCAGGGAGCGCAGGTATGGCAGTGCTTTAGCAGACGTGGTGGTATTACTGCTTGATGTGAACTTGCACAATGCGGTCCAGATTTGTGGTATCAAGCGTTTATTGTGAATGCTGCTCGTTCTCTGCTTGTTTACCTCTGTGTACCTCTGCATGCAGACACCCTCTGCTGTTCTGCAGCCACAGCCTGTGGACGGCCCAGACAAAGCTGCCAGAGGCAGCATAGCGTTTCCGCCTTTCCTGTGGATGCCAAACAGTCCAGCTGGTACCACGCAGCAGGGTTTGCCAAGAGCAGGCTCTCATGGAACAGAGTCAGCAAGTGTTGAGCTCAGATCCGTCAATCAGCTGCATGGCTTGGCATCCCCACCACAGAAAGCTGTCAGTGGCTCACAAGTACCCGCATCTCAAGCCGGAGCTAGCTTGCAATGGCAACATCCGTCCAGCAAGGATGCTGCAGCTGCTGGCTCAAGCAAATCTGAGAGTGGCTTGCATCCTCCGTATCAGACCGACAGGCAACAGCAGCCATCCCAGACCGCACAACCAGCACAGGAAGGTTCATCTTCCTTGTGGCAACATGCATCCAGTATGGACCATGCTGCGCATCAGCAGCACCAGCGTCCTGGTCATGGCAGCGTTCCCAACACATCGTCAGTTGTGGGCAGGCTGAATGGTGTGCGAATGGTTGAAGGAGGTTGGCAAGCCAGGCTTGGACATGGACGATCCAAATCTAAGCAGAGTCTTGGTACCTATTCCACTGGTAAATCCCGCTTTTGTTCTTATACTATCTTGCAAAAGTCACATTGACAGGTTTGTGTCCTTCTTCTCATAAGTGCGTGTGTTACAAATACACCATTCGTGCTGCAGCAGCAGCTAGTGCCAAATCTTGCTAGTTTGACCTTGTATCATCCAGTTTGAGCGTACAAGTAGGGCTGTGCTTGATGGGTATGATGCTAGCTCCTATCCAGAGTCATGTTCAAAGTGACTCATTCGCTGTCAACTTTGCAGAATACGCTGCTGCAAGGGCTTATGACAGGGCCCTTCTGATACACCGCCCCGCCTTCGAGGTCCAGAACAACCTCAACTTCCCAGTGTCAGATTACGCAGCAGCCTCAGACCCATATGTGAGCAGAGCAGCAACAGCAGCTGTCAGCCAGCTTCAAAGGATCCATGCCAACAAGCGCAGAAGGCAGTGGCCTGAGAGTCATTCATCTCCCTTGAACTCAGCTCGCCAGACTCAGCACAGATGGTCTGATCATATTTCTGCTGCTCAGCCCTCCAGCGGAGCACACCCTCCACCTCCTGGAAAGAAGACCAAGCATGACCAGCCTATGCCTGACGCCGATCATTCGTCTTCAGCAAAGGCTGCTGCTGGTCTGAGGGCTGACGCAGATGCTGACTCATTCAGTGCCAGCTACTCTACTTTGCAGAGCCCAGCACGCACTGACTCGCCCAACAGTCGGCGCAAGAACCTCAATGGGCATGTGGGGGTCAATTCATCTCAGGCAGGGCACCATACTCACAGAGCCCCTGTGGGCACTGACTCACCTGAGCCAGTGTGCAGAGGCCAGGGGGATGTTGCCTCACAAGGAGCAGGGCTTAAAGCACAGAACCTCCCTACTGAGACTGAGCCATGCAGGGATGATGTAAGGCCTGGTAGCCTGCTGAAGATGCTGAAGGCTGCTCATCGTGCAATGGCACGACCACGTGAGCTTGTACAGGACCAAGGGGCAGTACACCCAGTCAAGCAGCAGCGGACTGCCACTCCAGTTGCGCCTTCCAGCTCCTCTGAACAGGCTCAGCACACTACTGCCTGTCTCAGTAAGCAGCCCAGCACCACATCAGCTGGGCTTGCTGCAGCAGATCAGTCTCGGCCTCTTGGGACAGCAGATGCGGCTGCTGAGAGGGCAGATTGTGAGGCTCATCAGGCAAGCCACGTTGCTGAACCGGCATATGGTCAAGCTGAGAGGGCACAGCACGTGGTCAGCAAAGCTACACCAACAGGACCTGAGTCCAATGAGCAGACTGCTGCTGCCAGGAAACATGATGACCAGCCCAGCACAGCTCCTCCAGATGAGCCGGCTCTCTCAACCCAGATGGGCCATGCTCCAGCTGGCTTGCATGCACTCAATCAGCATCCCAAGCCGCAGCAAGCTGGGGCATCTCACCTTCCACATACTTCCTATCAGTCCAGCAGCGCCCATCTTGCTTTGAATCCTCAGACACAGCCCACTGGCCTCAGCAGTCAGCCTCAGCAGCAACCCCATGCACCTGCACCCTCCACACAGGCTGCCAACCTCCATGCTACTGTCCAGCAGCACCAGCATGCACCATTCGCGTCTCCACAGGCTGTCAAGCCACCCATCTACTTGAACACAGTCACATCTGATCCTGCTGGCAGGACAGGCATTGCTACCAAGGCAGCGTATGCTGTACATCCAGTCACCGCTGATCCCATGGGCAGCAGAGGCTTTGCTCCTCAGCCGGCAGAACCTGCAGATGGTCAGGAAGCAGAGGTAAGTGGTGGTGAGTCTCCAAAGCAGGGGAGCCCGGAGGTAGTGGAGACTGTCCGCGCTGGTGACTCAGACGATGATGTGGAGATCATGGATGACTCACCAGTGCGCCCAAGCGCACACATGCTCTTCCCTTCCTCACCCGACCCACTGGCAGGGCTGTCACCACAGCCGGAGCAGCATGTGCCACAGCATCACTACTTTGACCACCACCAGCACCAGCACCAGCAGAGTCAGCCAGCTGAGCAACGCCAACAACAGGCTGAGCAGCAACAGTGGCAGCAGGAGAGTTGTGCTCAGCCTCCTTGGCAGAAGGCAGATCTGTCCACGCTGTCCAATCTAGCATCAATGCTTCTGGCACAGCATCGGCAAATACAGCATCTGAACGACGCCACCACAGATGTCAAGCAAGAAGCCAGGTCATCGCAGTCACATGACAGTGCCCACATGCCTGGCCGCCAGAATGCCACAGCTGTGGCCGGCAGCACCTCCGACCACCCAGTTGAGCTGAGCGAGTCAGATGGCGGCAACAAGTCAGGTAGTGACACCAGCAGCAATGCCAGTAGCAGTGTGGATCCAAGCCAGCGTGTGCCAGCCCCTTGGATGCATGCTGACACTGCTGCTTCAGGGCAGTCTAAGCACCAGCACATGTCTCAAAGTGGCTACTCACATGCACATGGGCAGATGCCACAGAGCGGATACACTCATGCACATGGACAGATGCCACAGAGTGGGTTCTCAGATGCACATGAGCAGATGCCACAGAGTGGGGACTCCGCTGCGTATGGGCTGCCTGCTAGAGTGCTGCTCAGGCAGCAGTCTCACGTTTCCAGTCCCACCGAGGGGCAGCTGAGAACTAAACGGTGAAACTCTGCATGAAAGCCTCTGCTACAATTGACAAATGCAGTGCATGCCTTGTGTCTGCACTTCCTTGGAAACACGTGATGACATTACAATGTCTGCAGCAGTGATTTGCCTGTCCTTGTCTGTGCTGGGAGCTACTGCTCAACACATGCTGTAGCTGTACTGGTCAATAACAGCCAAAGTTGGTGCATTTTGCTGGGACTCAAAACAACTGGCAATGCTGGAGATGCTTGCTGATGCTTGATTTGATGCTTGCTGTGCACAATACATGAGGGAAGCACACATGAAGGAGTGTCAGCAGCCTGCCAGCATCGCTGGCTCTGCACACCACTTCAACAGGCAAAGCATGGCATCAAATCAGCCACCTCATGCATCTCAATTCAACACTGGCAAAATCTGGTACCTGCTGAGAGATCAACTTCTTTTGTTGCAGAGGCTTGCAACATGAGGCAGGTGCTGCTGTTGGCCCTAAGAGCAAGTCGGCAAGGACAAGTCATAGCGAAGCTGATGCGAGAGGAGGTGGGAACAGCAGCAAGACTGGAGCGACTGCAGCTGAGGCGGTGAACCTCTCTGATGACGATGATGATGTCGTGATTATTGAGGAGGGCATGCAACCTCAGTCAGCAACCACTGCACCTGCCAAGCAGCCAGGTGAGCCTTCCTGTACACACATAAGTGTAGGCTGCTGGTGCAACACATGCAAGGGTGCCTGCTGACCTGCCTCCTGGCCTAGGCATTCACGGCTGATGCATTTTGCGCACAAGGACTTATCAAGGCAGATCTCAAATTTGAATGCTTGCACATCATTAGCCTGCCATGCACCCCATGAGCCTACAGACAAGTTGACAAATGCACTTGCTGACAAGACCGGACGTTTTCATGCATCTCTGTCTGTCGAATTTTGGGCGTCGGAACATGTACTTTGGAAGAACCTACAAGGAAGTCTTGTAGCAGGCTGATGACTGCAGGTGCTCCAATCAGACCCAGGTTTGTGCCCAGGCAGGCAGCGGCTGCATCCAGCAGATCTGCCACAGCTGCTTCAGCAGCTGCTGCTGCTGCTGCTGCTGTACGTTCTGCATTGTACAGCCCCTCCACCAGCACCAAGCCCCCTCCAACCTCTTCCACATTTGCATCCACATCAGCAGTACACAGTAGTATTCCCATACGGCTTGTCACCCCTGCAGCGAAACCTGTGGACCCTGCGCATGGCCCCCATGCACCTGCTGCTCCACCATCAAGCAGATCAGCCGTAGCTGCAGCACAGGCAGAAGCAAATCCTGCCACAGCTGCAGCGCAGGCAGAAGTAGGTCCTGGTACAGCTGCAGCAGATTCCATGGTCTCAGGGTCAGCTGCAGACAGTGTGGCAGAGCTGCGGCGCACAGAGCAGCAGTCTGATGTGGGCTTCAAGGCTGCTCAGGAGCTGGAGTGGCAAAAGCGCCAAGCTGAGATCAGTCGACAGGCTGAAGAGGCACGCAGACTCAAGCGCCAAAGGAGGGCCGCAAATGAGAAGGCTGCCAAACAGCAGGTGGCATGACTGCTTGCTGTGTTCATGCTATGTCATGTCTGCATTGGACTCTGCTGATGGAAGCATTTGCATAGCTGATGAGGTTGTGGATGAGAGCAGCAACTATGTGCACATGTGAAAGGGGCTCAGGCGTGCATAGGTCAATAGAGTGTTGGAGGCTGGGCCACCTTTTTGCTGACAAGATGTTGGTGTGCAGGCACAACTGGGGCAACGTCTGGCAGAGCACCGGCTGGACGAACAGAGGAAAGAGGCTGAGGAAGAGCACAAGGAGAAGCTGCGAGTCTCAATCAGACACAGGCTGGCTCTACAAGTCGGCTCTGCAAAGTCATTGCATTCAGTGTTGAGGGCATTCAACATCCCAATTGAAGGTGGCTTTGCCCCTACACAAGCTCAGCTTCAAAAGGCTTACAAAAAGGCCACGATCATGTTCCATCCAGACAAGCATGTCAGGGCAGGTCTGCAGAAGCAGTTAGAGGCAGAAGAGACTTTCAAAATCATCTCACATGCTGGCAACAGAAAGCCGGGCAGATGACTGCACAACAATGTAAATGTAGTATACACATCCATGGTCCCTGATGACAAGTGCAGACCATGTGCAGTTTTCATGTATCTCCTGTAGCCGTAGATATTGAGTTATGGTAGATTACCATCTGATGCTGGTACAATGCTTTAAAGTTTGTGCAAATCTCAGTCAATGGCTAACGTTACGCTCTGACATCAAGATTCCAGTCAAGGTTTATGACTGCAGTGTCCTATTTTTGGATTCACTAGGTGGCTGCTTCAGCATTGAAACAGCAGCACACGTTTTCTTGGGGCTTTCAAGACTGCCTTTCTGTTTAGGCATGACACTTTTCTTCCTCATTGCACTTCGTGGTAAAGACTCTACAATGCCAAAAGTAAAGGCATCTCCCTGCATGACGGTAGGATGGCATATGCACGCTTGCCTCTAAGGTCCTTCTTGACATTGACATGTTTGTCAGGGAGGAAGCATTAGTGGAGAAAGCAACAAGTCACTGTGAAACGTGTACATTGCGACAAACACTCCCACCAGCCACAATTGGTTTTGTGACTTAAGCCAACATTAACTAGGGGGAGAAAGCATTGATATGCGCATGAACTCCTCCCGACGTATGACAGCATCTGAAAAATTAGCAGTAGGCTTATATGCATGCGTTTGCATCATAAGGAGATGTCACAAGACTCTCTGGTTGCATGCAAGTCCTCACTGGCATGTAATGACTGCAAGCTTGAAAGCCGCACATCACCTGACGCAGTTTGGTACGCAGCTTGGGCTCATCATACACCACCCTGGGCTTGGTCCTACCTGACCTTCTTTGCTCATACCTGCTGCAGGCAAGGCGCTATCGTACGCAAAATCGGGCACAGCTGCAATACGGTGTTGTACCTCTAAAGCCATTTTTGTTAATCCCTTAGCATGTATACTGATTGCGTTTATAAGAATTGAACAACGCTATTGCGATGCGCCTTGTGTCTGCACACAGCTCCTTTCATGCAGACAATGTTTGGTGAACATGCAGACAAACTGGACCTAGACAATCACCATGCTTTTGACGCACCATGTAAGCTCTGCAAATGACCCAAATCACAGTTGACTGTGTCACAAACATTCACCTGATTGGGGTCTCAGCGTCTGTGCCATCAACATCGTTCTCACTAGGCAGCTGATGCTGCTCTGAAGCAGCAGTGTCTGTTCCAGCTGCTGCCCCTGTGGAGGTGCTGCTACTCACTGATGGCCCCATGCCTCTACCTGTCCTGGGCAGGCTGAAGGGCTCTGCAGCACAACCACTTTGCTGGTCTGGCAAGTCTGCTGCGCTGGATGCCACTGAGGGCTGGCTCAGACTGCTTGCCGCCGCTCGTGGGGAAGGCACCGCCAACGGTGTGCGGGCCATGCTGTTCCAGAGTTGTTGCAAACCCCTGCTGTGCTCTGTCTCGGATGGCTGCATGGCAGTGGTACATCTGCTACTACTCCCAGTGAGCGCATCCCCTGCTCTGTCTGTCGTCGTTGGAAGCACACCCTTTTGCGTGCCACCATGCCTGCTTGAACCTGACGTAGTGGACAGCTGTGTGGCGCTGCCTGAATGTGCAGAAAGATCCTGATCCACGTGTGTTTTGTGCCCTGTTTGTACAGCAGTGTAGGCGTTGCTGAAGTCTGCAGGCATGCAGGAGATGTCTGGACAGCTGCTTGCTGCGAAATTGCACCCCAAGGCAAGTGCTGAGCTTGTTGTGCTGACATCCGCAGATTCACCTGTGGCTTCTGACCGTGAAGCAATAACATAACCGTCACTGCGTAACTGATGGCAAGCCTGAGTATGTTCTGCTTTCTGTGCAGCTTTGCTGTTTAGCCTTGGTGGAGATGTTTGTACAGATACAGCCTCTGGCTGTTTCCTGTCAGCAATGGATGTCACAACGCCTTGTGACATGCAGGCATGCTGCTCTCCAGTAATGTACTCATTGGCCTGCCAGGCAGACAAGCTCATTGCGGCTGGCTCCTTAGTGGATATAGAGTCTGCCTGCGGCAGAATAGACAAGTGTCAGTGTGAAATGCTGCACAGACTGATGCCTTGAATATGTGGTTCAGGTTTGAGGGCATGGTCTTGTTTATCTCACCTGCTGGAAGGTGTGGAAACCATCTAGTTGAGCCTGAAGTCTGGCAATCAGGAGCCTGTTCTCCTCTGCCTTGACCTGGAGCAGGCAAATACAATAAGGTGCATGAGACCCTTTGATCAGCGTCTACATTTACAGCAAGTCAGGTGGACTGGAAGCAGCCAGTACCTTGAAGGTTGAACGTAGGCATGTGTTCTCTATCTTCAGTTCATCAGCCTGCAATGGTACTTGAGTCTTGTGGATACAAGTGATAGCATATTGTAGCTCAACAGTCTCTGCTGGTGATAAATCACGACCCCTACACCTGACTAAGGGTGCAATGTGTATTGACCTTGCATACAATCTGTACCTGTGATTTGCTAACCCTCAGCTGCTGCTTGAGGATGTTGTTTGCCTTGACAACCTCGACATTGACTGCTGCAGCACGCTTTGCTTGTTCCAATGACCTCTCTTCTGTCACTTCCCTCTGTGTTTGTTCTTGCTGCAGCTGTGCTCTGCATTACAGCCAACCAACTTCAAGATGGCAAGACAGCCTGGCACCATAGCCTATGTTGACGTTGGCTAAGCCTGGCAAAATTTGGCTTGCACTCACTCTGTCTCTGCTAGCTGCAGCTGTAACACATTCAGCTGAGTCTGCAGCTTTGTGTTGCTCGCTCGGAGTTCAAATATCGAAGAAGCGAGGCTTTCCTGCATTGCAATGTGGTGACTCAAGTGGACACTGGCACCAGGCGGTGTTTGGAGCAAGTCTTGAACGCCTGTTCTCCCGCCTTGCCGGCAGTCCAGGAGATCTCGCTGCAGACACAGGAAAGGTCCAGTGACAAAGCGGAGGTGCGTGTGCAATGAAGCCGTGCGCAATACCTTGTGCGCAGCAAGCAACATGCTGTGCTTGCCAGCGGTGGTCACCCTTCTGTCAAAGCTGCCTCTCACGTGCTTGCGAAACGGCAGTGCGCAGTTGACTTTCTGCAGCTTTCACATCTGCATTTGTAGGCCAGCGCAGCGAGATGCAGTCACATATGCTCGGTGCATTGCAAGGCCAGCATATTGCGCAACCTGGCCTTCGTTCTGGCTGGCAACGCTCGAGAACGGGAAACGATGGTCGGTTAACGACGACTTTGCATACTCAGGTAACGGCTTGTTAGCCGGTGTAAGTCAGGACTTCGATTGTATTGAATACTTCTTAGTTCGTTTCAATCGCTTGCAGGTCCGCAAGTCTCGGGACACCATGGCCACAACAACGGTGGGTCGCAACTTGGTGCGTGGATTTCCGCTGCATGTGTGACTTGTAGACTCGTTGCCGTGAGGGGGACAAAGGCTGCCCAGGGACGATTCAACACCATTGCGAGTCTTGCTTCGATATCTTGACTTCAGTACCGGCACTATATACATATCTAATTCAAGAGGCTATTGCATGCAGTCACAGGCAGTTGCAGAAGCTCAGCAAACAGATGGTGCTGCCAGCACTAAGAAGCTATGGGGTGGCAGGTTCACTGGTGCTACAGATCCTTTGATGGAGAAATTCAATGAGTCCCTTCCTTTTGATAAAAGGATGTGGCAAGAAGACATACGAGTATGCTGTGCTTCCTCTTCTTTTGCTTCGTGAAGCTGATCACAGGCTGTCAGCAGATCAACCAACGCCAGCATTTGTCTCGTTTTAATTTGGTACTGAACGCAGGGCAGCCAAGCCTACGTGAAGGCTCTCAGCAAGGCAGGTGTAGTCACAGAAGATGAAGCAACAACTATAGTTGACGGTTTGAACAGTGTTGCCAAGGAATGGCAGAATGACACATTTGAGATCAAGCAGGGTGACGAGGATATCCACACTGCCAATGAGAGGCGCCTTTCTGAGCTGATTGGATCAGTTGGCGGCAAGCTCCACACTGGCCGCAGCAGAAATGATCAGGTCCAGTCATAACTCAGGACATGAGCATGCGTGCAGACATTGATTGACAGAGCCTGCCTATGCAATGAGCAGTTCTGAATTCCCCACCATGTGCCAGACAGATAGGACCCTGAGCAAAAACTCACATGCATGCGATACTCTGCTCGCTCCCCCTGGTTTGCAGCCTGCACCTCACAAAACTGGTGCATGATTACTGTTACTGCTCCTGCTTGCAACATGCAACACCACAATGCAATGAACAAGCAATGTCCACTGCAGGTAGCCACAGACACCAGACTCTGGCTGATGAACAAGCTAAATGACATCAGAGGCTCCCTAGCAGATTTGCTACGCGCGTCAGTGGCACGAGCAGAGCAAGATGTGGATGTGCTGATGCCTGGCTTCACGCACCTGCAGCCTGCCATGACAGTGAGGTGGAGCCACTGGCTGCTGGGACATGCTGCTGCCTGGCAAAGGGATGACATGCGCCTACGAGATCTCATGCCCCGAGTTGCCATGCTGCCCCTTGGTTCAGGTACACCCTTCATGCCCTGCCCTCTTGCCAGTAGTGACTGTCATGGCATCCAGATAGGCATCCTGTGGCTGCAAAAGCAGCGTTATTGTTCAGCAGGAGCTTGGTTTTGGTGCATCATGCCTCTCGACTTTACTAGCCCTGATCCTTGGAAATCCAACACAGGATGTTTGTGAGTCTTATCAGCAGCAGATCTGTGCACGAGGCATCTCAAGGTCTTCATGCCTTGAAGCATCAGCGCAAAAACTCGATGCCTTTGTAGATGAGCTATGTAGGCTCAGTCTTGACAAGCCAGTTTCTTCTCTCAGCTAATCTTTTGCCCTTGTTGCAGCATAGCATGCGCTTTTGCTACACAAAAAGCTGCTGCTTGCAATTTGCATACAGCACAGAACATCCCAGCAACCAGCTCTGTCGGTGTACTTTGACAAAGTCACACACCTTCAGTCAGGCAAGGCTGGCTTCGACTTGGTGCTGAGACAGCAATATCAGTTAACCCATTTGTGCAGGCGCACTTGCGGGCAGCCCTTTTGGTGTGGACCGCCAATTCATTGCCAAAGAGCTAGGCTTCTATGGTGGAGTCTGCCCAAACTCCATGGATGCAGTCAGCGACAGGGATTTTGTTGTGGAGACCCTGTTCTTCTGCTCCCTGCACTTGGTGCATCTCAGCAGATGGGCGGAAGATCTCATCATCTACAGCAGTGGTGCATTCAAATACGTGCAATGCAGTGATGCGTATGCAACAGGTGAGCCTCATGATCATCTATTTGTCTATATGTTTATGATCAGGAAGCACCAAGCCTGACACATGGGTCTTTCAAACTGACACTAACCTCATGCGGTGCACATGCTTTGGACACGCCATAGGCTGCATCACTCGGCAGATGTTGCCCATGACAATTTCCCAGTTCAGTTTACTCTCTGTCAAACTCAATTGAACCCACGTTTTGAGGCACATTGCAATGTGTTTTGCGTGTATGACAGCTGGCGCTGCCACCAGCAAAACACGCTCAGTCAGCAGCATGCCTTTCAGAACTTGTTTGGGTGTCAGCTTTTCAAGTTTGAGAGCAGGCCGTGTCTGCACAGTCTCAATTGAGTGCCTCACACCAATAATTCAGAAGCCCTGCAGCTGCTTAGAGGCAAGGCAGAGCAATCATGCACCGACTGTACGAAGAAACATTGTGCCTTTTGGCTGCATGATGCAGTGTGATGCTTCAGGAGTGCCAGAGCTGGCACATATATCAGACCTGCACAGAAAGCCATTCTCCCACTTAGCTTTTTGCTTGCAGGCTCAAATACGATGGCCCAGAATGAGAATTCACATGCAAGGCAACTGCAAACAGGCCAATTCAATGACCCTTCTGCTTGTTGTCTGCAGGCTTCTGATTCATGCCTTGGAAGAAGAACCCAGATAAAATTGGAGCTTTGATTGAGTGGCTGGCACTGTCACCTGTCAACTCAGCAAGTGTCACCCAATCTGTTTACCCGCAGGATCTAGTCTGATGCCCCAGAAGAAGAACCCAGATGCACTGGAGCTGATCAGAGGCAAGGCAGGGCGGCTTCAAGGAAACTTATCAGGCATGATGGCCGTTATGAAGGGTGCACCTACCACCTACAACAAGGACTTCCAAGAAGCTTGGGAGCTCATGTTTGACAGCGTGGACACAGCCTATGACTGCATACGCATTGCGACCGGGGTCATCTCGACCATCAAGATCAACCCTGACCGCATGTTGTCTGGCCTCTCTGCTGACATGCTGGCAACCGACCTTGCTGAGTATCTTGTGCGCAAAGGTGGGACTCTTGAAAAAGGCTACTCCTTTCGGCATTGATTAAAGAAAAGCCCTGAGGTGTCTTGCGCCTCCCTGTGGGGACTGTTGCCAGAAAGAAATCTTGCTTTGTATCCAAGTTGCATCAAGCTCAACCCCCTTGTCAGGTGAAGATGAAGAGTGTCATGGTGGGGTGTGTGTTGCATGTCAGGCACCCTCTTCCTATTCCTGTACAAGCCGCCTACAGGCTTACTGCATCGTGACATCTTCGTACAATACTTGCACACAGGACACAACACAACCACAGGCAGGCATAGTCTGTTCATTCATCAGTCCAGGTTACGATCACCAATGTGTGCTGGTCTGGGTGATATGCACAGACTCAATGCACAGACTCAGCAGGTGCATTGAGCAACGGCGCTGGTGTGCAGGCATCCCCTTCCGGGAGACGCACCACATCTCAGGTGCAGCAGTCAAGCTAGCAGAGGACAAGGGATGCCAGCTGTCAGACCTGACTACACAAGACCTCCAGGGCATCAACAAGCTGTTTGAAGATGATGTCCAAGAAGTATGGGACTTTGACAGGTATGCAATGTCATGATCAAAGCATCCTGTTTTCATCGGTCGGTGTGAGACTTGGCGGTACGTAAATATACCCTCATCGCTCCTGTGTGATTTCAACATTGCAACATCACACATCACCAGATGTGCCAAATGAGTATGTATGCGTTCACTGCTCATAGAGACGGTTGTGATGTGAACCTATGCTGGAACTGCTGTTTGGATGCTTACTGTCATATGCTCAGCCATTTTTGTACTATTGTACCTGTGACCAGAGCTTGCAAGCTGCAAATCTAGACCAAACGCTGCACCTTTGGTCTGTGTGGTGATTCAGATCAGCAGAGATGCGAGACACTGAAGGAGGTGCCAGCAAACGGTCAGTGCTACAGCAGGCTGAGAAGATCAAAATATACTTGAGCCAAGAAGGCATGTGATCTCTGCAGCATTCTGCCAGCCGTAAAACAGTATGTCACTTACACATCTGGACATTTTCAGGTAGATGTTTCAGCAGCTCACTCACAAGGTTCATAGCAGTGCAGGGCTGTTGAATATGAACAAGTGTCATAGCAATGCAGCGCGGCTGAATATCCACATGATTCTTGACCTCGAATACTTTTGTGCACCATGATACATTCCAATTACTAGTAAAGAAGTGTATGCTGTAAGCAACATCTTTCACACATGATCTGCAACAGCAGCACCAACAGGAACACTGTGTTATGACAACACACACGTGACTCACACATGGCATGTGTGGATACCAGGGCATAGGCCATGTCAAAGCCTGGCTTATTGCAGCCATGCCTTGTCAGGTGGGGCAGGTCCTCTCAAAGATGGCCAAACCAGGCCATGCACACCACGCTTAGTAACCACCAAACTAGGCTCTGTGTTCTTGAGATGTCATTGAAAACACTGGCCCATGTATGTCAGAAGCACACATGGGGTCATGAGTCATCACACAACATCTTGCCAGATGTGACCACATGGTGAGCAGCTCAGGCAAGGCTTATGTGAGGTGCTGAGTGATTTCTTGGAATAAGACCATACATAGAGCCGACCAAGTCACCCTCGCGCACTTCCTCTTCGACTTTGTACTCTGGCTCAGCATACCAGCAGTCTCCACTTTCTATTTGTAGGGTGTTGACGCCCCTTTCCAGCTTAAAGAAACCAAGCTCGCCCCAGAAGGTTCCTGCAACATGCCACGCTTTGCTGTTGATATCAATCACCAAATAAAGCACCAAAGGAAGAGATTTTTAAAGGAGCACCAGTGTCTGCTGTGCTACTGCATCAAAGTCCACGATACAAGTTGTCTCCACCGTCCTGGCAAGCGATGTCAACAGTGTGCTGGTGTAGCGCTGAGTTCCAATAGGACAGCTTGCATAGCCAGCATCTGCATACATGCACTACGGCAAGGCATGCTGTTGGTGCAGGCACATTTATGTACAGCATACCCCAGGAGTTACGGATGTGCCAGAAGTCCTTGCCATCTTCATGGCCCCATCCAACGACCTCCACATCATGATCAACGTCTGTGCTGTTGTTGACATCGGTGTACACACCTCCAGTATAATTCCAAATAAAATCATCAGGACAAGCAATGCTACATGTGATGGGGCCTCGCTGCATAATCTCTGACATCATGCCTGCGGCAAGCACCAGCTCAGGGTGACAGCATATTTTTGCCAACTTGCAGGCATGTAAGCATACATGAAGCTGTGTATATGCACGCAGGCTATTTAAGCTCTGACCAACAGGAGTAGGGTGAATGCCTACTACACATGCAATACATAGAACTTTGGCATCCATCAGGTGCATCATGACCACAGCTCTATAATGTCCAATGTGCCTGACTGCATACCGTGGACATTTGAAGGCTCAATTCTGCCCCAATGCTTCAGCTTGTACTTGATGGGCTCTTTGATAGCCCAGCATGTGCCTGGGTCTGACTCATTGTTGGAGTTGCAGTTGCGGCACAGGGCAGTGTCTGGGCATTGCTTTAGACCCTCAGGAAATACGTGGTGGTCTGTTGCTGTGTAGATCATACAGCTTTCATCTGGCAGACCAAACTCAGTCATGTAGCCAAACATGTCAAAGACATCTCCACCATTGCAGCCATCTCCGTAGCCATGGTATGCACCGCAGTTTAGCAAAGCCTGGCGTGAGAGCATGACATCTGGGCCCATGCCCCTCTTCTTGATTTTCAATCGGTCTTGGACCATATGGGTGGAACCATGCGCCCAGCATGACCCGCAGTATATTGGGATGTGCTGGTTCCAGGAAGGTGTACACAAGTTACCAGCGCCATTGCTGCACCAGCTGAAGTGCTTTGGCAACTTGTTGAAGTCCATGAGAGGGGCGGGCAGATGGTTGTAATACTGAGACGCATCCAGCTTGTTGCCTCTGTGGCCGTGATTGCGACTTTGTACACAACATAGCGTAGCGAGCGCTATCAGTGCCAGAATATGTGCATGCATCACTTATTCCGGCTTGTCGCTACAGCAACGCTGCAAACACGTCCGCCTGGGCGAGTGGACCCCTAACACAAGAAGATGAGACGTAACAGTGAAACTCAATCAACGGTATGGAGCCGCAGCTCCGGAAGACGGTCAAAGTTTGCTGATCAGGATTTGTGACTGCGCAATGGCCCGGGGGTTCATAATTTAAAGTGAGACCCTGAGAAACCCTCTAAGTTGCTCTCACTTCACCCCTGCAATTTCGAAAAGTCTTCCGAGCTTGCATGCAGTCTTTGTGCAACAACGCACAGCGTCTTCCTGCACTTTCATGCATAGATTCATGCATTTCATGGTACTGCTGCGCCAGTGGGCAAATCAGTGAATCTACACTGATACTGCCAGTAGCAGGCTGCTTAAATGGCACGCAATAAGATTGTGCAATTTGACAGGCATGCTTTAAGTGCTATGCAACACATTTAGAGTGCATGCTACATTCTTGTCTGTCTTAACAGCGTTATACACAACAAGTAACCTGGGATGCTGATCAATCCTTTCTGCAACCTTTCATGTGCAGCTTGCATTCAAGCATATGCACCCTCAACAAATTATGCACTGTAGACCAGGCAAGAACAGAAAGTGATACAACTGGCCAGTATGTCATTGCAACGCATGCCACAGCAGCAGACTTTATTGGTAATGAGGGCAGCCTTCCAATGATACTGTTGGACACCAGCCTCATTCTGCCTCAGTCTCTTCGCACACTGCTGACGACTTCCCCTTGTTCACCAAGATCAGCATCCAACGTTGCATCTGATGCAGTCTCATACTCTGTCTCTGCTGGCTGAGGAATAGGCTGCTGTATCCACACAGAGGCAGGCAGAGCAGGGGCGCCACCGACCAGGAACCCACCACCCACAGCACCCCCTGCTTCACCTACCACTGCAGTGCTTGATGCACCAGCAGCAGCACCGTCCTTCCCAGCCATCAGAGCAAGCTGCTGTTGTGCAGCAGCATCCAGCACCACACCCATTTGTTGTGCCTGGATATGCGCAAGCTGGTCTGCTGCTGTGGTAGCCATCTGGACAGCTGTTGCTGTGTTCTGAAGGTGGGGAACCTCAATGCCAAGCACGCCGGGAGCCTGCTCGGGTGGCACTGCTTGAAGGTCAACAGCAATGGGCTGAATGATTTGATCTCTAGACTTGCGCCTTCTGACCCTCTTTGGTTTCTGTTGAGCTGGCAGCAGACCAGCGGCCTCTCCTTCGCTGCCATTCATGCCATGTGATGCAAATGTCAATGCCTCTGCGGCTGCTTTACGCTTGCGCCTGTCCCTTTTCACATCTCTCTCGCAGTCCCTAGAGCATGGATCAGAATGTCAAGACTGGTTTGTTGCTCATGACAACGAGACATGAGTGTCAGGCTCATCTTATGTTCATGTTTGAACATGTGTCCTTATGAGGTGTCAGAAAGATCTTGTGAGAGCTGCAATTGAGCAGGTGCATGCGTGCGCAAGCTGCCCAGCACAAGACAAATTTGGTGAAGGTCATGGTTTAATTTGCGTATGGTGGCAAAAGTTGCACCTGCAATGTGGACGCAGCCCATTTGCCTGACTTGTGTCGCCATAGAACTCCGCGCGAGCCTTGTACTCCTTGCAGTGGCTGCACTGGGCATTTGGAGGCATACTTGCACCGCTGTTGTTCACTGAGTTCTGCGCAATGCAGGGACAAGGCTTGAACAACTCTTTGCATCCCACGCAAAGTTGTGCAGCAGTTACACGCATTTGTGCTAAAATACAAGCAAGCTGGCGCAGTATAATACTTTTGCTATTCCTAGAGTGTAAAGACTGCCCATATGGCTCGAATTTGCCTGAGAGTAACAAGCACACACCTGCTGCTTGTGTCGCTCATGCCAAGCCCTTGTGTGTCGGTTGGCGCAGCCCTTGCATGTGCAAGCATAGCCATCACCTCGGCTCTTGTCCTTGTTGAAATTCTGGTCCCGCACCTTCAGCTCCTTGCAGTGTGTGCATCTTTTGTATGTGACACCTTCAAGCTCCACTAGAGTCTTGCTGCTAGGCTTGATGGCTTCAACAGTCTGTGCCTCAGCTGGCCGGTCCTGCAGAGACTGGAGAGCCTGTGCTGCATCACTGGGACTGTGAGGATCAAGAGTTGGTGGCTGGACCACCGGTGCTGTGTCCGTCATAACCCTGCTCGCTGTACTCAGAAATTACTTGATGTAAGAAGCCAGTCCTGAAGCGAGCTGCGAAAGCAGCAAAAATGTGGTTTCCTGCCAAGTCTGTTGGGTGCTATTCAAGAGCAAATTTCGCTGTCGTGTATGCGGTCTTGCTCTCTCGAACACTCTACGTCGCCATCACGGAGGTTTGAATTTCTGCGACGGTTTGTATGCGAATGGTCAGCGGCAGAAAGTTCCTATGATGCAAGTTGTCGCTCCGACACCAGCAGCTCAGTTCAGCTTACAAGCCTTAAGGCGTCCCCAGCGTATAAAAAAACCTCATCCCCGGTTGTCCAAGACTTGATAGCGAAGGTGCGCTCCCGATTTCTGGATCGAAGCGCACTGCAACAGTGTTTACTTTGTTTTTGGTTACAGCATAGCAGCACAACTGTTCATGGTCAATGCTTTGCAAGGTGTTTTGCTGGCTTGGTGAGTGATCTGAGATCAAACTACGCCCAAGTTCGACCGTGACTCAGTGCTGAGCTTGGTCATGGACTTGTAGTGACATTCCTAGCAAGGAGTACATCCTACGCCTGAACGAGGAGAAAAGCCAAAACGAGAAATTTCTTCTGGAGGAGCTTGACGACACCCACTTGTTTGTGAAAGCTGCTGCAGTAGAGCATCTGCAGAAGAAACTTAAAGAGTTTCAGGAACGTAATACCTACGAGATCCCGAGACGTGAACACACCTAGAACTGATTTGGGCAGCCTGCTAAAAAATGTCCCCCCTGTCTGGTGAAGCCAGGGCAAGAAAGGAGTACCTTGATGAATTCAGTAGAGCACAGCAAATCCGTACACAGCGATACAAACAGCTGGAGAAAGGTTTTGATGCAGTTTTGCAGACACATGATGAGTCTCAGTACAAGTAGGTGAAATGCATCTCTGCAACTTTGCTGCTTACAAGCGTCTGTATGCCAATAACTTCTGTGTCTGTGCAGAACCATTATGGCAGAAGTGACAGTAGCATTTAAAGTTTGCTCAGAAGCTATAAATTCAGCTGAGGCAGGCCTCAGAGACATGCGACAGGACGGTTTAGCAGACATGTTGCGCATAGTCCAGACAAATGAGCAGGAAAAGCTGCATCTGACCTTGATACTGCAGGCTCTTAGGCAGTCTTGTGCCCGCGGATTTTCTTGGCAAACACATGCGCCTGCAGAGGTCCAAAGCAAGCCAGGTGCAGCTTGACACTTAGCCAGTGTTTTACACATTGTAGTTGGTCCGATTTACAACTGCACCGACTATGTTTGGCAGCAGAATTGCAAGGAGTATACTATTGCTATCCTCATTCTGGCTATGCTTTGTGCAGACTTGCCGCAACAGTCCTGTCACTGCTGTACAACAGCTGAGCCAAGCGAGGAAGAATTCACAGCTGCTAAAGGAGAAGCTTTGCAGGGCTTGCAAGTAGCTATTGACAACATCAACGACGTTCTGGAAGAGCTCAAGTATGCTGAAGCTGAGTACGATGAGTGATGCTGCAAGGGTGTAGTCAACCTGCAAGAAGCTTGCACAGGCATTCGTTATCATCGCTTCCCCACACCATGCCTAAAGTGCTCCATTGGCAGAACAGGCCCACAAGTTGTTGCATGGTTGTTTGCTCTTCCAACAACAGCTTACTCCATGCCTCATGCAACCGAATTGCATGTTTACAGCATGAGGTCTACACCATAAGTCTGGCTAGGTTGTGCTGGTCCATAAAGGCATTATATATCATGATACCTCAGGTACCTCAACAAATTAACGAGCCAAATAAGCTGACCTGCAAAAGTATATAGATTTGCCCTAATTGACTACTCATGCGCATGTAAACATCCTCACCAAATCGCAAGTCGCATGCAAGCTTTCACTACATTTGAGCTGCTATAGCAATCGTGGCGCATGCACCAGCAGAGTGTGAACTTAGCAGTCCGTCTGAGATGCTTTGCCAAAGTTGTACACAACCTCTGAATTCAGTCTTCAATATGCACCTCCACTGCGCGTGTTGTTTCTTGCCCTGCTTTGCAGATCAAGGTACTCTTGAGCAGTTTTGCTGCCTCGAAAATACTAATGAGAACGGAAACGACACAGCATTTTGTTGATCGCTTGCTTGCATTTCTGCGGGCCCTTTCGGAGAGGGTTTTTCCCAAGCAAGCGGGCCCTTTCGGAGAGGTTTTTTCCCAACCACCCGAATTCATTTCATTTATTCATTTCATTTAGCACCTTACAGTCTGGGGTGTGGAGCCAGTTGTGACTCATCAGACACAGGTGTATGTGGTGTGCAACAAAACCAAGCT
>JAABUP010004514.1_pt1 | contig 22621 bp, 23 predicted proteins | sample 5559201 | NCBI WGS metagenome assembly JAABUP01 (sample SAMN10711887, study PRJNA513373) | rock metagenome | isolation source: Antarctica rocks | place: Antarctica | reverse complement strand
ATATTAATAATAATTTAAGAGCTACGCTATAGATAGATAATATAGCGAAGATAGTAAGAAAGAGGAAAGAAGAAAGAAAGAAAGTATTATATTAGCGGTAAAGTAGCGAATCTACGCTAAATTACTATTAGTCTATTCCGGGTCTACGCTTCCCGCGTACGCTAAGACTTACTCGGGTCCTCGCTTAGACCGTCGGTCTCACATAAGAATGATATGCATTAACCAAGCCATTAGCACTTCGGCTAGCCCCAACCCCAGCTGGGTGTTCCCCTCTCAGGCCACTAAGGTGCCTAGAGTGCTTAGGGTGCTTAGCCTACAGCCCATCGAGCATCGCCCAAACGTCGTGGCTCTAGTAGTCGCTCTAGTCGAAGGAAGAAGTGTCCGACAGGCGGTTCGATATGGCCTGAAGGATTTGCCCTAGGAGGCAGACGGAGGATTGGGACTTGGGAGTAGTCAGAAATTAGAAAGGTTGGGACAGTGGAGACTAGGCATGCTCCACCTGCTCCACCGTCGTGATCCGTTATCCATTATCCTGATCCACACCAACTGACTTGGTAGTAGTACTGTGAAAAACTAAAAAAGGTTGCGCCGGGCGTTAGTCGGTTAGCCTGCAGATCCGGGTTTATCGACTTTTCCTCCCTCTGGCGGTCCCTTGTCACACACTTCTAGTCTGCTGGTGTGTCAAAGTGCCATCCACTCTCCTGTCTTTCCTGCTGCTCTTTAGCTCTCCTATCAATTCACTTCATACATCTGAAGTGGAGACAACGCTCTTTCAAATCGCTTCTCCCCATCCATTGGCTCTTCCATTGCCGACCCGCCAATAGTCTGGTCGCCTCGACTGCGTCACTCACAAAGGTGGGGGGAGATAGCCTTGGTCCTTTCATCCTGACAGATTCAACAATTCGAGGCTCTCTCCCTATTATCACCTCGCCCTGGTCAGCCTCTCACTCTGATTTTGAAACGGATTCAAGTTGGTCGAAACCCACTGACGCCCTATCAGTGCGTGCTACCCCTCTGTTCGGCAACGCCTCTTCGCGGTTATTGTTTTTTTTCAGACTCGGACACCACCCCACCTGGAGGATCTCGGAGGAAGCCTTGCGCAGTACTGCTGGCCGGTCGATATATCATATAGCATCTCCAGCTTGCCTCTGCCTTCGGTCTATTGCGTTGCCAAGGGGCGCACCTGGCCCTCGCGCACTCTGCAATTTGACAAAGTCGGCCGACAGGTTCCTCCGACAGGTGCCTGGGCCACCATGACCACTGGAAGGGGTTGGGCCTTCTCTAAACCTCGGTAACATTTGCCTGTGAAGCTACGTCCAGAGCAATATTAGCAAAAAGCATCAGGAAAGAGTAGGCAGACGAAATATGGCTGCTCCAGGCAGGAGAGACTGTGTTGAGGATGTTGGGGACCATGCAAGCAAGTCGACTGCAGTCGAGGAGGGAACGCTCACGAAGTTTCCACTGCTACCACATAATGTCCATACCGTGGCCGTAGGCTCTAGAAATACATTGGAACCGGGTCCTGCGTTTGAAATCGAGCCAGATCAAAGGGAGCGGGATTCAAGTGAGAGGCCAGAAGATCAGTGGAAGACTCATGGCATAGCGCTAGAGAGCTCGACAAATACCTCCTCGACAATAGAACAGTCCGGAGCCATGCAAAGTCACAAGGAACAGCAGTCACCGCCGGGCACGACAAATACCTTGAGGTTGGAACAGTCCAGAGTTGTGCAAGCTCATGACCAACAACAGTCACCAGATGATGTAGTAGAACCTATTGCATCTAGGGATGTCGATTATTTTGCATCGCAGGCTTCGCATAGCTCAAACCCCACAGACTTTACATCAAGTGAATTACCAGGCCAAGGAGCCAACACTTCTTCCAGAGGCTTGCCAACCACCAGAACCATCGCGTCACCATCCCCGAACGACGGCCCAATTACGTGGAAAGACTTTTCTTCATCACAACCGCCGGTCGTTTCTGCTTCTGCTTCTAATTTACCTAACTCCAGGCCTACTTCTGTGCCAATTGCGCAATCCAAGCCTACGTCAAGGCGCAGAGAAGGCCCGGACTACCCAAACTATCCAGATCAGTCTTTCAGAGCACTGCAAGACCAGCATTACCCTCCACCATATCGACCGGGCTCACCGCGACCATTGCGGACTCGAAGTTCCCATCCTTCGCGGAGTTCTTCCTTTGCTCCTAGCGACTCCCAAAGCTCAGCAGATCTACCTCGGATTCCATCAGGAGCCAAAACTGTTGGTAATACTCCCGCTCCAAGCCCTGGCTTGTTCTCTCCCACGTTTCCTGCGAAGAGGCAGTGGCCAAACGATCCTGACGAGGGTCGTTCCACCACACCAATGCTTCACCCCACCCACCAAAAACCGCCAAAGGAGTATGTCTAGCCCCTTCTCACTGCCGTAGAACTTTTATCGCCATAAACCTGTTTGCTGACGAGTATTAGGACTCACAAACTAACGAAAGACATCGATCCCATCTCTGGTAGGAAGACCATCAACCACTATGAGATCTTTCAAAAGCTTGGCAGTGGTCAGCACGGCACTGTCAAGCAAGGCCGAGACTTGGAAACTGGCGAAATGGTAGCCATTAAGATCGTGCGCCGCTTTTCCAAGAAATTGCGACTTGGTAGGTCAGGAGATCCCAATGACATGATCAGGAAAGAAGTCGCCATTCTCAAGAAAGCTCGGCACCCGCATGTCGTGAGCTTAATTGAGGTCATCGATGATCACGAATTTGGTAAAGTCTACTTGGTGCTCGAATACGTTGAACGAGGAGAGATCATCTGGCGTAAGCAGACTGATAAGGACATTGCCGCCTTTGAGATGGCGCGGACTCAACGCGAAATTGCAAACAACGTTAACGATGCATTTGAGAGGAGCGCAGTCGTAGAATTCAACAATGGAGCCCCTACAAGGCGCCTCGAGAAAACTCGTCTTCTTGACCAGCAAAAGCGTCAAGCCAAAGACCGATTTGGGACCGGAAGCAGCCGGTCGTTTCGACAGTCAAGATCTAACTTCTGGTCTCTTGAATTCGAAGGTGATACTGAAAGTGAGGTTGGTCCCGAGACTCAAGCTAAAGTTGAGCCCGAGGGCTCCATGGCGCTCAGTCCACCCGAGAGCTCACCGCAAAGCCAGTCGCCGAGTCATACCCCTAGGCCGCTCCCACAATCCATTGACTCAGGCTCAGCACCAGCGAGTGTGCCTTCCTCACGTCCTCGCACCCCAGCAAACTTAGAGGGCACTATGTGGGGACCGTACTTGAAAGAGGATTCCCCCGATCTTGGATTGCAGCGAACCCTTGACGAAATAATCGCTGGCCACACTCAATGGAATCCAGATGAAGAAGACTTCCGCTACGTCCCCTGTCTAACTCTATCTCAAGCTCTAGATGCATTTCGAGATACCGTCCTTGGTTTGGAGTATCTGCACTACCAAGGGATCATTCACCGTGATATCAAACCTGCCAACCTGCTGTGGACCACTGATTATCGGGTGAAGATCTCGGACTTCGGTGTTTCATATCTTGGAAAGCCTATCAGAGAAGATGATAATAAGGAAGAGATTCCCGAGGCTGACGCCGCGATATTAGACGAAGCCATCGAGCTCGCTAAGACCGTTGGGACACCTGCATTCTATGCGCCGGAACTCTGCGATCCACAGTACTTCGATATCGGCTCTGACCGACCAGCCATCACGGGCCAAATCGATGTGTGGGCCCTTGGAGTCACTCTCTACGGAATGGTCTTCGGCCGCCTCCCTTTTTACCATCACAATGAATTCCAGATGTATGAGAGAATTGCTCGAGAAGAGGTGTTTATTCCTCGGATGCGTCTCCGTGGCGTCGAACATACGGACAAGACTCCCTCTAACCTCAATAAGAGACTGGATGATGTGCTCGAGTATGAGGAGGTTGACGACGAAATTCGTGACTTACTGAAGCGACTTCTGAATAAGCAGCCTGCCAAGCGAATCACCTTGAAGGAAGTCAAGCACCATCCATGGGTACTCCGAGGTATCAGCGACCAGATGTCCTGGATGGACGAAACCGACCCATCGCTTCAAAGCCAAGGCAGGAAGATCGAAGTCTCTACACAGGAAGTACAAGACGCTGTTGTTGGACTCACCCTTGTCGATCGTGTCAAAGCTGGTTTCCAACGTGTTGGCTCCGTTCTACGCGGCCGCGGATCTCGTAAGAGAGCCGACAGCAACCCAAGAACCTCCGAGCCAGCATCTGTGGCAGCAGCCTCAGATCCCATGAGAGTGCAATCCACTGTCATCAAAGATGGGAGGAGAACTAGCTTAAGAGGAGATGAGCAGATCTATACTGCTTTGCGAGCTTCACGAGAGAATTCAGAGCATCCTCTGGCACAGAGTGTCGCGGTCAGTCCCGAGTTGAGAAGCGATCTTGCTTATTTTGATGAAGCGAAGCCTGCGAGGCCTGTCAGTGATCCACAAGCCAGCCGACCAGCGTTCCCTGACCGCACCCTGTCCACGGCTGATTCGATGAAGACCATACGTGCATCCGCGCCTCTAACCGTGCATGAAGCTTCTTCAGCGAACACATCGTCGCCGAATGAAGATTTCTCCATGATGACTGCTGTCCCAGACTCCAATCAGAGTTCATCGTCAAGTCTCGGTGGCATCTTCGGTGGAGCCGGACGGCGATTTGTGAACAGCATGCGAAGCAGAGAGCGAGGCGTTGGACGCCAGAGTCCGTCACAAACTAGCCGCTCTTCTTCGGTTGAGAGAGGCCTAGACGATCCTCACGCCTCACCAAGTCTTGCACTGTCATCAGCCATCGCAGCTGGGCATCTTGACCAACCGCCTGCTCTTCGAGAGGAAATAGGAGCATACCACCATGTGCCAAATGAATCAACTACTGAAGCTTTCGAGCGTGCGCAGGAGCAAAACAACCGTCGCCAAATCTACGAATACCGAGGTCATGCGCGCCGCCCAACGGTGGCTTTGGCCGCCGAGGTTGCTTGTCCACCATCTCCAGATGATGAAACCTTCTTCGCCCAGCAACGTCCCGCTTCTGCAACCGACAGCACCACTGGCTTCCAGGTGTCTTCATCTTCGGATCAGATACTATCGGGCGAGTCGACCGTCACCTCGCGTATCCCGTCTGTGATCAGCGGAGCTTCTTCTTTGTCGGCAACCATCGAGGAATTGGGGAATTCTCATGCAACTCACCTTGAGAAATCCATAGCTCCGCCTGTGATCGGCCAGAGGGACAGATCACTGCCTTGGGAGGAGCGCTCGGACGAAGCTCTCAGCACCAAGCAAACTCTCGCGCCAGCTGCCGTGGAGGACGAAGCCGGCTACAACGGAGAGGGCGAGCTGGATTCGGACAGCGAGGACGAGGGTCTAGCCATGGCTTGAATATCAACTCCCCCCCCCCCAAGACCCCATGTAACACTTGACGAATTTCATACGATATACACGACATTGAGCGATGGCGCAAAACGAGGACGATACCATTTCTTGTAAGGTCGGAAAAAAGGAGGCACCGGAAAGCCTTTTATTCCTTGACGGGCCAAAAGGAGGAGGGCGAGAACAGGCACCCTCTCCTTTTTCTTTTCTTCATGACCTTTCTACACTAGGGTTTGGTGGGCACCAATAGACTTCACTTCTTCTTCTTTTCTCCTGTTCTCATTTCCAAATCTCAGCTCGATCGGGCATTGGAAATCAAAAGTCACGGCATGGTGGTATTCTGGATGAACAGAACAGAGCAGTTCACGGTTATGAGGACGGCGGTCGAGCGGGCTGAGGAGAAAGCAAGCGGGAGGGCTGGACTTGGGGGATTTGCAATAGTCTACGCATAGAAATGTAGCTATGCCAATAAGAAAACTCTCCAATCAACCCCTTCATCCACTATCCATCCACCCACCCCACCCCTCCTCATCTCACCTCACCAACACCCCCCTAAACTCCCCCCACCCCCCCCTCTCCAACCCCCTCCACTGCACCACAACCCTATCACAAAGCCCCCCCCACACCACAATCCGCCCCGTCAAACTCGGCCGCCGCACCCGCGCCCAGCTTTCAATATATATACTCCGCGTCCTGCCATGTTGGGAGAGGGGGGGCAGGAAGCTGAAGTAGCGGAGCAGGAGGGAGGCGAGGAGCAGGAGGAGGGCGGTGCCGGGGCCGTTGGTTAGGATTAGGGTTGGGGGGTGGTGGGCGAGGAGAGAGAGGGAGGAGAGGAAACTTGGGGGGAGGGTAAGGGGGAGGGTGGGGAGGGGTTGGTGGATTTGACGGGCGCGGGGGATGGTGTGGATGCTGTAGGGCTTTTTCTCCTCTCTTTGCTCCCCGTCTGCATTTCTCTCCTCGTCATCCTTTCCAACAGCAGCGGCACCATGGCTCCGTCCGGATCCCATTGTCCTGCTCTCCGTGTCTTGCTTCTTCGCGAGACTAGCCTCGAATTCCTCGGCTTTCTGGGCGCTGAAGTCGTCCCCGGAGCTGATTATGTAGCTGCGGTGCGTGTAGGTGCTGGGGGAGAGGTTGGTGAGGAGGGAGAGCATTTCGGCGGTGTGGCCGCCTGAGCCGAGGAGGATGAGGAGGTGGGTTGGAAGGGGGGGGTTGGGGTGGCGGGGGCGGCGGGGGGGACGCGTGTTGTGGTGGGAGGGGAGGACGTAGAGGAGGCGGAGCTGCGGGGGGAGGGGGGTTAGTTGGGGTTGGCTGAGGGTTGTTTGGGGGTTGTTTGGGGGAAGGCGAGGGGGGGAGGAGAGGGTCGTTTAGGAAAGAGAAGCGGGACGTACGAAAGCGGTGGCTAGGAGGATGAGGAAGATGGCGAGGATGTAAGGGAGGGTGGTCATCGTTGGTGGTCTGAGGGGTGGTTTGGGAGGAGGAGCGTTGTTTGGATTTGTTGGTGGTGGTGGTTGGGCGGCATGTTTTGTTCAGATCGTGGAGAGGATTGAGTGATGAGGGGACGGGGTGTATCTGTGACAATGTCTTAGCTGGGCTATAACACAATTGCTGTTGATGTGTTAAGGAAATAGAACAGGCATAATGTGTTGACGGTATCAACAAGAGTGTTCACGATGTCAAATCCCCTTAGTAACGGGATTCTTTAATAATTGGTACCACTCACCTCTTCATTTGATGGATTAACTACCGCCCACCTTGCAGCTTTCTAGCTGCATATACCCTTCTCATGCAAAGTACCTTGGATTATTGTTAGAGGTGTCGTGAAAGATCAGGCTCAAAACCTCGACATTTCAATGATCGACATCTCCGAACAACTTTTCTAATCTCCGAGTACATTTACTTTTCTGTCCCATACCTCGTCATCCACTTTGGGGCAATGGTTCCTTCTCTGCGAGGGAGGCTTGTGTGCTTCTATTGTGGCTGCAGGTCAGCGCAGACTCGAAGGCCTAATATAAGCCGGTGGCAGTGTGAGAAGTGTGAAGCGGTGAACCACCTAGACGAGGTACATTGTTTACGCTCCCTCTCTCGAGATCTACCTAACACAGATTCTTACAGAATGGCGACATCACCGACCCTCCAGCGGCCGAAATATCCTCGAACACTCGTTATGCACAGTCGATACAGCGACCGACGGCGCCGGTCTTCGACGTTCCCGACGAATCCCTCTTTTGCAAGACTTGCCTGAAGAACCAACATATCTTCTCACAGAGCTTGGCTTCCTACTTTCCCTCTCCAGATGCGCCGAATCATGCAGACTACGAAAAGCAGTATCCCAAATTCCGAAAGGAATTGGAAGAGCGATATCCACAAGTCTGCGAAGATTGCGAGCCTAGGGTTCGGGAGAGGATACGGGCTACGGGCTATGCGGCGAAGACCGATCACCTGAGGAGGATGATGGAGCGGACGAGAGGAGGCTATATACCGCGTGGGGAGTCTGGATGGAAAAGTCTTCTGGTCTTCGTTGGCGGTGTGATGTGGGCTTTGAGCATGGCTGGACAGATAGTATGGGATGTGATTGTGCTTCTGTCGCCCAAGCAAGATTACGGGGAGCTCCTTGATCCAGACGCGTCTTTGTCCGCCTCAGAGTGTATGCATCAAGTGATGCGAGGGTTGTCTTTACCGTCTGGCTGCAACACACTCGTAGACCCGGTGGCTCGTATTGCCCTTTTACTCGGAGTCCTGTCGCTTTGGTGGAATCCGAGACTTCAAGACAGGCTTGGTAGACCTGGAGGGAAAATCGTTGGCGTTGCAGAGTATTACAAGCTTCAAGCCATTCTACTCCTGGCCAGGTGTCTGGGATGGATTTATCTTGCAGGTACAGCCAACGCAGAGCATGATTCGCAGACGACGAAGGGCATCCATGCTGCTTTGCTATTCTTTGGCATATTGGTAAGTCACTCTCAGAGAGTCCAAGCTCTCGTGCTGACACGTATTAGTCGACTGTCATGTCATTCCGCGCGATCAGCATTGACTACAGCCCCAAAGTTGTCTTTCAGGACAGCCCCGAACCCCTGATACCTAGGTCCCGATTGGAAGGGTTGAACACTGGGCCAAAGGGACCGAATAGCATCACTCATCAGCCGAGCCCCCATCTTGCTCAGAGAAGCTCTAATACTCGACCATTCTCAATCAACGATCTCGCACCTGCATCAGCATCAGCGTCAGCATCAGCACAACAATACCCGAATTATTATCAATCTCCCTATCAGCCGCCGACTCCACCCCCGGACGAAGACGATGATGGAGCTATGGATTGGACGCCGTCTCAGCAAGCCATTTTAAGGCCTGCAACGCTGTACCGTCCAACGCCTCCAGCGGCTCAGCAAACCCAGCAGACCCCTTTTCGAGGCCATCTCCCTGCGGACGTCGTGAGCATGGAGCATCGACTTCGTAACCCACCCAATAAGCCGACTTTTCGCAAAGCGTCTGTATCAACGAAGCAGAACTTCTTCAAGACTCCGAAGAGAGATAATCATCGTGACTACGATTATGCATCCGACACTGCCACCGAGTACGAGCCTTCGCTCGCAGAGACTGCTACACCAGCAGCGACGAGATTTGCCGATCCAAGATTACGTCTGCAGCCTGGACAGCATGAAGACACGGGTTTAGAGCGCCTTCTCGCCAATGCTTTCTCCCTTGATGACGAACCTCAAGAAGTACGGGAAATCAAGCATCGAGAAGTGCAAGACGTACCGGGAGACTGTCAGTCCAACGAATACACCTTTACACAATGGCACCGTCTTCCTGTACTAATCCTCCTCGTGGCTTCCTACTTCTTCTGGACAATGACACTCAAGCCGTCACTTGCCATATATGAAGTGCAATTTCGGCTGGTCACCCCATTTGTTGCCGGACTAGCTTCCATCAGGTCTCTCGTCTTGATGCTACGCAAAGATAGCACCGAATGGAGCGGAAGTGATATTGTGGTCTTCGCTGCAGAACTAATGGCTTCTATCTTTCTGGCCCAAGCTGTGAGACAACCCCCGATCGGCTCATTCTTATCCGCCAATCACGGATCGATTGAGACGTTCGGCTCAATATTCATTGCAGTCATGGCAGTACAGGAGCTATGGATGCTGAGTCTCGATCTGCATCTTGCTTGGAAGAACGAAAATAGCTTGGAGATTTCGACTCCAACTCCGGCTTCCTCAGCGAAGCCTCCCTCATTCGGTCAGCAACAACCGGTGAACGGCGAGGAGACTCAGAAGTCCAATATCGATACAAAACGCACATCTCGAGCTTCCCCCATGCCAGTTTCGCGTTCCACTCGCTCAAGAACAAAGGAGAAAAATCAGAATTCTCGGAATGGTTTTGGAGGTCTTTCGCTCGGCGGAGTCGAACAAAGCGAGGGACTAGATGGGATGGGTTCATTGAGTTTAGGACAGCCACGAAGGAGGGATCGTGGTGGGATGTGGTAAATAGCAGCTTTCTTGGGACGGGGTATTGTTATCAAGTGTCACGAATAGCATAGCGAGGTATCTTGGGAGGCATGTTTTGGATTAGCATTCATAGCGATGGTGTCATGCAAAATCAATATTACTGTTCGAACCATTGTACTGCTGGAGTACGCCAATCATTGAATTTCTCCCCCACAATTCATAGATCGATCGATTGACGAAGGTACGGATGGTCCCGAAATGAGCTGACAGGGATCCGGAACTGTTCCCCCAATGCGTCACGCGTCGTCGTGTTGATGTTTGGTACAACTGAAATCTCTTCATTAGATATTTCGTCACTGTCCATGTCATCCCACTACTCATTCAATTCGTTCCATTGAAGGGACAATGTCCGGCCAAGCGGCTAAACGACAGCGTGCGAACACCAATGGAGATACAATCGACGCAAAGATAGATGAATACAGAGAAATCATCAGGACATTTGATGAGAGAAAAGTACGTCAAATACTGCTATGGGCAGCAGTATCGTTAGGGCCGGTTGGCAAAAAAATCATCGAGCAACGTGATGAAATTCTCAAAGCCGAGAGCGTCAAAGTCATCGACTTCGATCATTACAGCAAAAGCGCTTGGCGGGAACTTCAGCAGGGTCAAACCGGCCGTGGCTCGAGACAATATGAATTGGGACTGGATGCGTCCGTTTCTGTTTGCGAAACAATCAGGGAGATTTCAGAACAAACCCCAGCACATGCATCGTTCGGCACAAAAGAGAGTGCCTTGGAGACGTTGAGAAAGATAGGGAAGAGTATCGTGCTGCGCAACGGCGATTCTTTTGCTCGTGAAATACGCAAAGCATTTTCAGGCGAAAATGGGCCTCTAGACAATGCCATGGTGGAAATTGTGGACGAGATGACCGAGGAGGAGAAGACCAGGATGGCAGGCAACACAGAATGGGTTGAGAAGGTTGAGGAGTTAATTGAACTCGGAAGTGGATATGTCATGTTTGAGGGCCTCCGTGGTATGCTGGACAGCCTAGGGTTGGAGAAGATCCAGGACAGCGCAGAGGAGAAAGGCTCGGACGAAGAATCGGCAACAGAGGAGGAAGTCGAGAAATTAGGGAGCAGTCGCAAGCGAAAGGCTCCATACTATCTCAATTGCGGTGGTTGTGGTTGTGGGGATAAGCACTGCTCTTCGTGTCAATTCGATGAAGACTAGCCATGGGAATGAATATGCAACGATAGGAATCGGCATGATGGATGGTTCATGCATGTCTATATATAGTTGGAGGTCTAAACCAACGGCGTCAAACTTTTGTACTTTTGCAGGATTGTGCGCTGTGGACTCTACCTCCAAGCTGTTTGATGACGCGGCTAGCTGAAGCTGAGCATTCGGCAGCTGCGACTTTCTCAGACAATCACACACCACCTCTACATCAGCCTTTGTGATCAAAATCTGGCACAATGTACAAAATGAAACGGTACAACCGGCCTTACCGTACCAGGCAGAGGCCAAAAGATCCTCTTCTCCACCACCTCAACGGTTTCCCCGCCATTTCTCTTCACCTTCCCACCTGATAAAAAAAAGCATCAAATCAACTTTGGTCATATGCTTGGTGCCAGTACCAATGCGCTCCCAAGTATCAAAACGGCTTCGCAGTAATTCAGTACCTTTGAGCTCAGTACCGCCAGCATCAACGTCAACAGAATATTCCGTTGAGCTTGCCAATCTCGCTGCGAGGATCCTCTACCGCTCTCCTCTTCCCTCCCAGAACGATCTGCCCATTTACATACTCAACTCATGGGGCTTTCCGGACGCCAAGACTACCGATTATGATGCTCTACTTCCCTACGTGCTGGCTCGACTACCCGATAATGAATTGTTGATTGGTGGGCAGGGCTATGAGATCGTTTTCTTCGCCGGGGGTGGGGGAGGCAACGAAGCAACGCAAACAAAGAAGAGTAGACCGGGCTGGGGCTGGTTCTTACAGGCATATCATGTGCTGACACGGGCGACGAGAAAGAGATTGCAGAAATTATACATCGTCCATGAAAAGCATTGGATAAGGGTGATGGTCGAAACTTTTGCTACTGTTGTCTCACCTAAATTCCGGAAGAAGATTGTCCACGGTGAGCTATTGCATTCAACTGGCTAAAGTAGAGCAAAAGCTAACTGCATGTTACCACACCAGTGTCGACAATAAGCGGACTGGCCCAACTCATACCAATTGAAGACCTGCTCATACCTCCAACCGCATACCTGAGTGATCGTCGAAAATCGTCAACCATCCATGCACCCCACTCAAGCGGACGAAGAGCCTTTCGTGTGAAGGAGCCACTTCCTATATCAGCCGACGGCTCACATAGGTTTCCAAGGGCACTCCGAGAAGCTACGAGCTTTCTCATTATGGACGAGAACATCAAATCAGAAGGCATTTTCCGCGTCAGTGCTCGAGCGCAGACAGTTGACATACTTAAAGAAGCTTATGACAGAGGTCAAAAGTTCATTGTCTGGAGGGAACGCGATGCAGTCCTAGCCTCCAGCTACCGACGAGAGGGCACACGCGATGTGTGGGTCGAAGAGCTCGATCAGACAGAAGGCTACGAGCTGCACGCAGCAGCAGCTCTGATTAAGTTGTGGTACAAAAAATTGCGAGAGCCGATCTTCCCAACATCTAGCTATCAAACCCTTGAGAAGTTCTATGGTGCACCTGAGATTTCTCTGGACCCTCCTCAGTTACTCGCAATTCTCTCAATGGACGATGAGTGGTCACCGATCCATAGCAAAACGTCGAGGCAGATCCTAACAATGCATCTCCTTCCTCTGCTTTCCAGAGTTGCAGAGTTCTCGGACTGGAATCAAATGACACCAGACAATCTGGCAATGTGCTTTGCCCCAAGTCTATTATGTTGCGGGCCAGATCCTAACCAGGATTACAATATGTCCGGCATCGTCCGTCGAATCCTTGCAGCCATGATCGTCCATTGGAAGAAGGACCTTGCACCTATGCTTGAAGCCAGCTTCGAGAACTTCGAAGAATCACTACGGATGCCGGAAGCAGTACAAGATCGAGAGGACCCGCTCGAAGAAGAGCAAACGGATGATGCCAGCGAGCTCGAAGCTCAGACTTCCGGCATAACGCTAGTAGATAACGATGACAGCGATGAGGAATTGGACGGCCCACCACCTCCGCTACCCCCTCGGCCACTTGTTCCAGCCATCGATCGAACGTCCCCTACCACCGGGAGTCCACCAAATGGCGTCAGCCCAGTCGATGTCACTCGCTCCGACAGCTTCAGTCCCGCCGAATCCGGCCCTGTGCGAAGGAAACCTGCACCCGCTCTGATGCCGCTCCCACGGTACTCGACAATCATCAACGATCGCCCCGCAGCTTTGCGGGATGTTCAGTATTACAATACTGTAGCCCCGGTAGCTGATGGGCTTGGGGAGGGAGACGATCTGCCGGTGTATGACGAGGCGGCTCACACCTGGCCTTCTCGGTCGTCTTCAACCGACCCTGCTGCCGCTGAGTCGTCTATACAGCGGAAGCCGGTTCCTAAGTCAGTGAATGGAGAGTGAATGTCTTAACATCCTCGGCAGACAGAATTCAGCTTACAGTGACATTGCAATCAGCACTTCACAGATCGAACCAATACTTTACCAGAGCCCCAACATGAGCAGCGACCATGACGTCCGTCATCGGAGCCATCCAATATCGCCAGAGTCATCATCCCGCCGGGCATTCCCGATGGAACATGAGTAGTACTCGCCAGTTATGATATCAGGATTTCTTTTTTTGTCTTGGATACACGCATTGAAGAGGAAGCTTTTCCCATTTCAAAAATAGAAAGTTTAATGACGGGTTTGGGGATATCAACGGGAGTAATGTAATCAGGTGGAAGCCCGAGATAGTCGGGTCAGATACAACCAAATACGTAATACTTGTTTCACAATCGTTTCTTTTTCATCTATGATATTGAACAGCGAACGTGGTTATTCGTAGGTACTTAACACTCGATTCGAGACATTTCTCCCAACCCAAAACACCCAAGTATGAAAATGACTGGACACATGATAAAGGGTGATGTCCATCTGCATTGAAAAGCGTCCCCTTCGCTTCCAAGATATCCAGACAGAAACAGAAGAGAAGAGCATTTCCTTCGCGATAATGGTGACATAATCAGTCAAACAGATCTCATTCGTTGGCTGTAACATGTATGATTTTGTTTTTATTTCAATTGCTATGCGATGTGATGTCGAGTCAGGGGGTATCAAAATAATATACTAAAGCCGCCCCTATCTTTCCCACCAATGTAAAATTTTCCTGAGCAAAATGATTATCGAATCCGAACGTCGCTGCTGAGCCATGGCATGCAAAGATAGCTGACTGCCGATTTTCCTAAATTTTTGCAAAATATCCCCAGGCCATCTAATTATCATGTCGTATATCCTGCTTTTAATATATTCACTTAAGACCTGCCCTCGCATCCGGCTGAACCATTGAAAACGTTTTGTCAAGCTGATCAGTCTTGAACCACGATTTCCTCTTTTCCGAGGGCTTGGGCGGTACGCTGCGGCCTCTTTTCTGCACATCAAAGCCTATAGCTCTGCTGTTTCTCCTACGGCGCTCTTCTATCTTCGGCGGAGGGGGAGGGAATTGTCCTTTGAAGTCTGGGAAAAGAGCGGGAATGGAGGGTACGGCGGTTCTTGAGACGGATACTGGGATCGGTGGGGTTCCGGGTACGGTTTGAGAGTAGAGAATGGCTTTGGGCGCCGAGCGGAAGAATGAGAGTGATGCTATGGATGGTTTTGGCTTTTTTGGTGTTTTTTGGACGGCTGGCACTGAACTCTCTGCGAATACTGGTGGCATGCGTCTGTTCAAAGTTATTGGTGGTGGAGCGGCGGAATCGAAAGACGAGGCTCCGGTCAATGCTGGACTTTTGAATGAATTTTGCTGGATATTAAGCTCGCCGTCACGAAATATAGCGGGACCGGTGTTGTGATTACACCAAGGAAGGGTGTTGAAGTCAAGAGTTGAGGGAAGAGATTCTAAATCTGCGTCGTCATCGTCAAACAGGAACGATGGTTTTTCAGAAGGATTATTGGACGCCCTCAGGTCTGCATCGCTAGCCAGAGCTCCTTTGGACAGCACTGAGGAAGCCCTTGTATGAGATGCAGAGAGACTAGCTCCATCGAAAGGAGATCTCCGAGTCGTAATGGAGAAGGTGGTGCCCGTGGGCGATTTTTCACGAGAGGATGTCTTTGGTCGCGTCGGCCTAGCATGATCATCTGATCTTGCTACCATCTCCGATTGTCTCCTCGATGACCTCTCGGGCGAACTACGGCGTATGCTACGCTCAGGAACCGGCGGTGGAGACGAGATACTATTGGGCTTTTCTAGTTGCGTTGACAAAGAAGAGTTTGTGGCAGACTCTGGAGTCGCTGGAGGCGAAGGTGGACCTTCAGGGGCAAAAGCACGTGCGGAGAGAGGCACTCTGCCATACATATGATGTAGTGGTCGAACAGTACCCTGCAGCCCGTCAGGGAGCCTACGTTGATGGATCGGAGTGACACGGATGATTGAATTAGAATAAGCAAAGTCCCGTCCTCCAACGACTACAGCTGAGCTATGGCGTAAATTGGGCTTCTGTGAATGTGCAGGTATTTGTTGGGTTTCTTGGGCTATCTTTTTTGAAGGTCTCCCGCTTCGCTGTCCTTTAAGTTGGCTTGAGCTTACTGATTGGGGACCATCCCTTTCAAGTCTGAGCGATTGAATGGTCTTGCTGTTCTGCTTGGGAGGCGAATTGTCAAGAGGATGCGCCTCCAGAGCCTGAGATGACAATACCGTTGTAACGTTTTGCTCTGGTGTTGACGGAGTGTGTGCTGTCTTCTCATGCTTTTGCTCCGAATTGTCGTTCTCGTTTGCATTCCGCGAAGGCGGGGATTTGATTGATGCTATCGGCGCATAGATCTGCGTCTCGACTGATGAACTTCTGCGACGCACAACAGGGCGTTCAGGTTCGACATCTGGAGAGACGTGAGGTTCCAATCGTAGGCGTTCGGGTTTGTCGTTGGATGGACTCGGGACAAGATTGATTCTAGACGATGAGGCATTGGATCGGGGAGAATTTGTAGTGGATCTATGTGAGGATGAGGGCGAGTAAGGCTTCGAGGATGAGGAAGAGGAGGGTTTCGAGGTTGCTGGACGGTTAAATTTGATGATGCTGTGGGATTCGTAGTTGGATAGGACGAAGGCATGGGAGTACTTGCCGGGCATATCGACTCGATGAAACGGGGGACTATTGCAAGCACAGCTCGACCGAACAAGACTGAAGTGGAGCAGAGCAGGTCCTGCGAGAGGTAGTCTTACATGAAGCACGACTTGAAACGGAGACCGTGGGGGTCGGAAAGAAGAAGAAGGTATCCGTGTTCGGTGACCCTTCTCATGCATCCCAAAGAGGCAATGAGGGGAGCCAATCCATGTTGACGTGGTTGTTGTGCTTCCGTGCCACGAGACTGAGGCTCAGCGGCGCCTTCCCATTTTGATGGCAATACAACGCTGGCTACCGATCTCAACTGCCAAGGGGATCTTGAACTTCGCATTTCCCCCGCAATCCGCCAGCAATTAAGACCATAATCAATAGTCCAAAAGCCATACGAACATGCACGAAAGGGGAGAGTAAATAGATGTAATAACATGACTACATTTTTAGATTCTGAGTACATCGAATCTGGACCCTGGACCCTGGACCCTGGACCCTGGACCCTCGATCGAGGAAGCTACCCGCCGCTCCTCCGATCCACCGATCTCGTCGTGTCCAATCGCTTCGACTCGTCCTACGGGCAATTTCCAATTGCGTGGAAGTTGCAGCGACGGTATCTGCCGAATTGAGCGCTCGCCAATCGGAACCATGGTGAAAAGGATCGTGCACGGTCCACATGGCTTACAGTAGTGCAGCTGAGCCTCTGACACTTGGCATTCCAGCTTCGCCGGAGATTGCAAGAGCACGGCAAAGCTCCCATCATCGGCTCGCATACTTGGCTTTCATCTCATGACGATAGTTCCCAACTTACAATCAGAGCCCTTTCCCTCTCCCATCTTGGTTCCGGCTGCAGGGGCCGAAGGCGTCACCCCTAGCAGCCTCCTTCATGACCAGCTTCCCATGCATCGAGGAGCACGATGAGGCGGGGAGGTTGTTGGCAACATACCCTGTGTCCAGCGGTGGCAGAATCGATGTGATTGTAAGCGGGTCTGCTTGTTCAGCGAGACTGAGGATAGCCTGTGCTCATGCAATCCTGTTGGACTCTCTGTAGAAGACCCCTCGGAATGACGACCCCTGGCATCGGCTGCTGGAAGTCTTTCTGCCGGCAGGCTATCCACAAAGCGTAACGAATGACTACAAGTGGTATCAGATCTACGACTCCTTGCAAGCTTTCACCAGCTCAATCGCTGGCTTGTTGTCTTCTCGAGCAGTATTGCAAGGTGTCGGGGTCGGCGATGCCTCGGCCTCACCCACCGCCGCACTGCTGCTCTCCATCATCCAGGAGAGCATGGGTCGCATCGCTACGGTAGTCTTCGCCCACAAGTTGGGCACCTCACTCGAGCCCGAGTGCAAGATGTATAGACTTGCTGCCGACGTCTTCAACGATACGGCAATGATGCTGGATTGCCTCTCTCCTGCGTTGCCAAAAGCGCCAAGGGTGGCCTTGCTTAGCTTCTCAAGCATACTCAGAGCGTTGTGCGGTGTCGCCGCTGGGAGCTCAAAGGCGAGTCTGAGTGCCCATTTTGCAAAATGGGGCAATCTGGGGGAATTAAATGCTGTGAGTGGGTAATATTTGTTCTTGTCTCTAGGTCGTACTACTCAATAAGTGCAATGCGTCGTTGTAAGCCCTCGTCGATCTTGTGTGTGATGTCTTGTAACATGGTCTACGATAAGTTTGACATTGAAACAGAAAGATTCGAGTCAAGAGACAGTGATATCGCTACTGGGAATGTTGGTACGTGGGAAATGAGTATCGGCATCAGGCCTCTCCGTTCTAATACACTGAAGGCTGGCAGCGCTGTGGTATCCTATATTTCAACCCCGATGGCTACGTGGACATGCCTGGTCATGCTTCTGTCAGTTCACTTAGCAACTAATTACGCTGCAGTCAAAACCGTCAGCCTGCGCAGCCTCAACAGGCAAAGAGCCAACATTGTCTTGACTAATCTGTTCGACGGCAAAGAAGCCCCAACGCCAGAGTCAGCGTCATTGCAAGAGCGCATTTTTGAATGGGATGGCATACTGCGTTGGAGAGGCTCGGCGCTATTAGGGAAAGCTCGAATAGGGATCGCCTTGCAGGATATGCTGAGTACCCTAGCGCCTCCTCACCTTGTGACAGGCGCCATACGCGACCGTGATTCGATCTTTCAGAACCTGATAAGGATCCATCAAGACGAGGGTTTTCTCCTTTGGTATTGTCATCCGCAGAGGACGGCACTCATTGTTCTCAAAGAGGAAGTCTCTAATAAGGCTCAATTGAAAGCGTGGGCCGTTGGGCTGTCTGTGGCTCACCGGCTTATGAATACAGATGCGACAAGCGCTGCCACTGACAAGGTTCTTCAAACGATTGCCACAGCTTTAATGGACATATCGGGTAAATGGGACGACTACATTGAACGAATAGTAGCTGCTGGCTGGGATATTGATATCGCTAACCTGGAGACGTCTTCCGGTACACGAATCGATATCAAAATATCTCAGTGAAAACAGGCATGCTAGAGCCGCTTATTATTAGATACAATACAGTCATCTCCCATACAGCCGCAGACCAGGTAAAGGGTTCTGATTTGCACCAAGCAGTCACGGAAGCCACAGAAGCTCTCCTATTACTAAGTCAGACATGGAGATCACTATCTCCGAGCCGACTCCAAGGTCAGATTGACCCAATGAACTTACCTTATGTAGTGAAGGCCCTGGCGGCAATAATGCGTTGTCAGTTATAAGCGCACCGTAAGAGCGCACAATCAGTCCGTCGGTGACTCAGGTGAAAGTATGTGCGTCTCAAAGAGGAATTGTTCTAGAAACATTCCACAATCGGCGAAGGGCTGAAGCCTGCAGAGCGTGCCCTTGGTCCTAGGGTTTGCCACGACAATAGTCCAGCGAATCTGCACGAGGGCGCACCTTCTGAGAGTATGCTGTGCATGACGCTCACCAGGCAAAGATCCCACAGGCGCGCCTCCCAGAGATAGCATCGGAGGTGGAATTATGCGCAACAATTAGGTGTCGCCATTGCCGACGATCATCCGGAGAGGGCTTAGGACGCATGAATCATTCCCTCACGCCAATGGCTCTGCTCTGGCGACCGTGTAAAGCAGCGGCTGTCACCAGGCTTCTGCCACCAATCACCGTGGCCACTCACACCGCTAAACCTGTGACATTCTCGATCCCTGCCCATCTTGACTCGGGCACAGGGTGGGGCTTCGGCTACGCATGGACTGGCCTGCAAATTCTCCGAGAAAACGTCTCAAAAGGAGCATGGTGTTTGAGAGCAAGACGCGCCGGTTTGACCACTCTGTCCGGTGTGTCGCCAATAATCGTAGGCACCGCTATGTATGCCGAATCCATGCCCTGCTGCGGTGGGTGGCGTGTGCTTTTCCCACAGTGGAGCGATTCCAAGTTGGCCGCTGCCTGCTAGTGCCGCATCTGAGTTTGCTGATGCATTTGTTACCGCCGAGCGAGTGGCCAACAGAGGCAAGCAACGAACCGCAGAGTCGGGAGAGATAGCGCTGGTGTGGCTCGATCTGACGATGGGGTGCTGCTGAGCAATGCAGGAAGCAAAGGTGGTTGAGTGAGAGGGTTCTAGTCCCAAGGGACCGTGTCAGCGGCGGTGTCGGACAAGGCTCAGCCATAAGCGACGGTGATTTGTCCGAAATGTGCGAAAGGAGGAATTAGAGGAATTAAGATTAATCTTAGCGTCTTCTCTGCGCTAAAGGCAAAGCTTCTAGCGTCGAAATCTGCCTTCCATAATACTTCCATCGCCCAAGATTCCACTCGCCGCTTCTCCACGACATTATTAGTGCCGTCTTGCCCTTCTCCACTCCATTCGCCGCGATTACCTGTCGTCTGTGTCGCGCGAGATCATCACCATCATCTCTCTCTCACTCTCACTCTGAAACCTGTCCACCTCCCTCGCCAAACAACAGCCTGCTGACCATTTGTCTTTCCTTTATCCACTCCCTTGCACAACGTACGTTTGTCGCTCATCGCGCCTTCCCGCTCAAAAACCACACAAACCTCCTCTGAAACGTCATCACCGGACGTCCCGTACCATATTTCACCCACGTTTGCTTCAAACACTGCAGCCTTCCGGCTATCCCGCTTGGTACCAAGTCCTGTCTTACCACGACATCAAAGGGCGGCTCACAATCGGCTACGGTAACTTGAATAAGATTGCTGCACCTCGTCACATCAGGCACCCTGAGCAGATCGACATCAAATTAGTGGCAGAATCCTACGTGAAAAGAACCTGCATCATACCGCTAGCTCTCAGACCTTGCTTGCGTGCCTTCAATGGTCGATGCAATAACCGACATCCTAATCTACTACCTCGAAGACATCGAGGCCTACGGTCAAGGTGGCTCGCCCAGACATTCTCATATCTTACAGACCGGGCCGCAGCCGCTCACAGAAGAGAAAGGCCTCTTCGATCGAGAGAACAGGGTCCAGGATACGGGATTGGAAACGAGCCATGATCCGCCGGAAACCTGACACACCACAGTCATCGTATCTCTCTACGCCTCCGCCCGAGACTTCACCTCGTTCATCAATAGTCGTCTCCGATTGGGACGCAGACGACGAGGAGACAATGTCGATGGAGGACGTGAGACCTTCACGACCACCCAGTGTCACCAGTGTAGAAGAGCACACCCAAGGGAGAACACCATATCCTCAAAGACCTACCCTCCCAGATGTCCTCTCGAATTCAGCACCGCCACCATGGACGCTCAGCGCATTCACCGCGTACCTCTCTCAGAACCATTGCTTGGAGAATCTGGAATTCACAATGGACGCAGAGCGATATCGCGAGAGGTACGATGCCTTATCAGCACAAACGGCTGGGAAGCCCATAACGCCGAGTGTGGAAGAGAACAAATACGTCAGAATGCTATGGCAGCGTTTGATCGATGCCTACATAATACCAGACGGACCCCGTGAGATCAACCTTCCGAGCAATGTGCGCGACACCCTCCTCTCAGTCCCCAACCACAACGCTCCACCTAGACCGGAAAACCTTAATGCTGCGATTAAAATAATCTACAACTTAATGGAAGAGTCGGTGTTGATCTCATTTCTAAACGAGATCCCGTCATCAAAAAGTCGACAGTCAAATCACAACCGGCAGAAGACTTCTGAGGTCAAACATCGGAAACGGGGTGGCTCGGACAGCTCGACGGAAAAGAAGCGGTCTCCGAAGAGCCCTTCTTCAAGGCACGCATCTCCAACACCATCTTTGGAAATACCTTATTCAAGGAAGGGTGATCCAACGGGTCGTCTCACTCCAGCCTCTTCGTATGCAAGGGGCACACGAGCTACTAGTCACACTTCCAGTGCAAGTGGAGATCCTGGGCTACAGACGGACGATTCGGCCAATGCTCCAAGTCCGGGTTCAGAACCTATGACACCACCAAACACGCCCCCATCGAGCGACTTTGGCGGCCACAGTCCCAGAAGTCGTAATGACAACGGGTGGAAGAAGATGCTTGGATGGAAGAAAAAATCCAATTATGGGATGAGGGATAACAGGTTCCCTACCCTCGAGGACTGACACTGAACATTCAAAAACATCCTCCTCTACCGAGTTTTGTCCTTTGGACCTCTGTCAATACAATAATGGCGGCCGAAGCACCATCAACCTACAACCAATCCTCCTGCCTTCTCTTCGGCTATCAACGCGAAGACGATCCTTCGCCTTAGTCCGAGCGGCTAGGCCACTCCTCCTCTCATCCTTGCTTGGACACGGCATACATGGGCTACGCAAACGGCGTCGGGGGAACAGAGACTCATGCATTCACGGCTCTCATTGCTACATTTCTGGTTCAATTGTTTTGCATGCGCTGGTCGCCCACTTCGCAGGACATTGGGCATCGACGCAGCAGCGTAGCGTGGCCTCCTGGCCTGTGATACCTCTACATCTTTTTTAACGCCTTTCTATGTACATATGTCCCGATATACCAACCATTCACGACCATCAATGAACTCTAGACATTGGGGCTTTGGATTCCTCAAATCTACACCCTCAATCATCATTGTTCTGGTCATTTGGTTCTGGTTCACCGCTTGTTCAAGCGCTTTGATACTTTGAAATGTCTCATCTATGAACGCACCTTGTTCAGTAATTCCAGCCCAGACTATGCAGGTGCGGCCCGGAGATTTATTGATCGGCATCTGCCACCAAGGATTTCTTGCCTGTCGTCTCCTAAGGCTTAGTTGCCTTCGAGCTTTAGGGCAGCAAGACTGTGGCGCCTGTAGCGGGGATTTGCGGGGTCGGTGATAAGATCTTCGATCTTTTCCAATATGGTGGTTTCGTTCTTCAACAAGTCGTCCATACGGATGAGGCATTCATTCTGCGACGCAGAGGCAATGTGTTGGCAGCGCTGATATAGGCGACCCGGAGAATTTGGTTTCGTCTTGCGGTCGTCGCTTCTACGGGCCTTTGTTGCCTCGATGCGACCCCCTCTGAAGCATGGAGATGATTTAGCCGCACCAGTTGCTCGGAAATAAAACGATTAGTCTGTA
>JAABUP010004513.1_pt1 | contig 22623 bp, 18 predicted proteins | sample 5559201 | NCBI WGS metagenome assembly JAABUP01 (sample SAMN10711887, study PRJNA513373) | rock metagenome | isolation source: Antarctica rocks | place: Antarctica | reverse complement strand
TTCTGCACCCTGCGCAGCTACCTGTCCACCGCCGCCAAGAACGGCCACAACAGTCTCGACGTCCTACGCCAACTCGCCGAAGGCCACCCCTGGCTCCCCGAACCCGGAACCTGCTGAACAGTTACCATTCGGGTAGCCACAGCGCTCCTTGCCGTTGGTAGGAACGATGGTCATCCACCAGACTTCAGTAGGCAGCTTGCCACGCGCCGCCTTCTCGGGGCCGACAAGCCCCGGCGCCATGTATGGCAGCCGGTCTATGTCTTCTCGGTTGAACGTCCACGAGTCCGACTTTGCATACCAGTAGATGTTGTCGTGTTTGCGAGGCCATTTGTCACGGGCGCGGCCCCCGTAGTCGTAGGACCAGATCACCTCGTTGAGGAACCGCTCGGGGCCGAAGATCTCGTCCAGCAACAACCGCACGTGATGACTCGCGTGCCCGTCGACGTGCACGTAGATCGACCCCGTCGCGGTGAGGCATCTCCGCATCTCCACCAAGCGGACACCGAGGAAGTCGAGATACTCGGGCAGCGGGAGGTCGTCGCGATAGCCGCGGTCGGAGATCACCTCGAACTGGTAGGTCCTTCCCCCGAAGCCGCCACGCACGCCGTCGCCCGCCCCGGTGCGGATGCGCTGCATTCGCTGGATGTTGCCGGTGCAGAACGGAGGATCGATGTAGATCAGATCGATGCACGCATCTGGTAGCGCCCGCAGCGTGTCCAGGCAGTCGGCGTGCACGACCCCGAGCTGGGTGGAGTTGAGCAGTGTCATGCAGTCAGCATCGAGGTGTGGAGCCTGCTGGGCCGCCGCGACACCCTGGCGGGCAGCCCCCATAGGTTGGACCGGGTGCCGAACGCTGGACTCGACAGCGGGCGGCGTGGTCGGTTACCGTCACCGCAGTAACAGCACGGAAACCTGCAGCGCGCCAGTGCCGTCCGCTGCCCCGGTGAGCAGTGCCGCCCACCGCATTGGTCGCCCCGACCCACCGAGTTGACCCGAGGACGGCACCGCTGTGCGCGAGACACCCGACAGGGGCACCACCATGATGCGGCCCGGGGCACCGACTGCCCAGGGGCTCTACGACCCCGCCGATGAGCACGACGCCTGCGGGGTGGCCTTCGTCGTCGACCTGGCCGGCCGGCGCAGCCACGGTGTCGTCGCTCAGGGCCTGCAGGCGCTGCGCAACCTGGACCACCGCGGCGCGAGCGGCCACGACCCCGCGACCGGCGACGGCGCCGGGGTGCTGGTCCAGGTGCCGGACGCCTTCCTGCGGGCGGTGGTGGACTTCCCGCTGCCCGGGCCGGGTCAGTACGCCGTGGGCACGGCCTTCCTGTCCACCGACGCCGGCACCCGCGACGAGACCGTGCGGGCCGTCAAGCGGATCGTCAAGGGCGAGGGCATGACGCTGCTCGGGTGGCGCGACGTGCCGGTCGACCCCAGCACGATCGGCAGTGCGGCCGCCGCCGTCGAGCCCCGCATGCGCCAGCTCTTCCTCTCCGCCGCGGACCCGGTGACGGGCGCGCCGCTGTCGGGGCTGGAGCTGGACCGGCGCGCCTTCTGCGTGCGCAAGCGGGTCGAGCGCGAGGTCGGGCTCTACCTGCCGAGCCTGTCCTCCCGGACGCTCGTCTACAAGGGCATGCTGACCACCCACCAGCTGTCGGCGTACTTCCCCGACCTCGACGACGAGCGCTTCGACAGCGCACTCGCCCTGGTGCACAGCCGGTTCTCCACCAACACCTTCCCGAGTTGGCCGCTCGCCCACCCCTACCGCTACATCGCGCACAACGGCGAGATCAACACCGTCAAGGGCAACCGCAACTGGATGCGGGCCCGCGAGGCGCTGCTGGCCTCCGACCTGCTGCCGGGTGACCTGGAGCGGCTCTACCCGATCTGCACGCCCGGCGCGAGCGACTCGGCGAGCTTCGACGAGGTGCTGGAGCTGCTCCACCTCGGTGGCCGCAGCCTGCCGCACGCCGTGCTGATGATGATCCCCGAGGCGTGGGAGAACCACCGGCACATGGACCCGGCCCGCCGGGCGTTCTACGAGTTCCACTCCGCGCTGATGGAGGCCTGGGACGGGCCGGCCTCGGTCGCCTTCACCGACGGCACCCAGATCGGCGCGGTGCTGGACCGCAACGGGCTGCGCCCCGGCCGCTGGTGGCAGACCGTCGACGGCCTGGTGGTGCTCGCCAGCGAGGTCGGCGTGCTGGACCTGCCGCAGGAGTCGATCGTGCGCAAGGGCCGGCTGCAGCCGGGCCGGATGTTCCTGGTGGACACCGCGCAGGGCCGCATCGTGGAGGACGACGAGATCAAGGCCGAGCTGGCGGCCGCGCACCCCTACGACGAGTGGCTGCACGCGGGCCGGATGCACCTGTCGTCGCTGCCCGACCGCGAACACGTCGTCTACGACCACGCCAGCGTGCGCCGCCGCCAGCAGGTCTTCGGCTACACCGAGGAGGAGCTGCGCATCCTGGTCGCGCCGATGGCGCAGACCGGCGCCGAGCCGATCGGTTCGATGGGCACCGACACGCCCATCGCGGTGCTGTCGGAGCGCCCGCGGATGCTGTTCGACTATTTCAGCCAGCTCTTCGCCCAGGTCACGAACCCGCCGCTGGACGCGATCCGCGAGGAGCTCGTCACCTCGCTGGCCTCCGCGATCGGCCCCGAGCACAACCTGCTGGCCCCCGGCCCGGCGAGCGCCCGCCAGATCGTGCTGCCCTTCCCGGTCATCGACAACGACGAGCTGGCCAAGCTGGTCGGCGTCAACGACGACGGCGACATGAGCGGGTACGCCTCGATCACGGTCAGCGGCCTCTACGACGTCGCCGGAGGCGGGGCGGCGATGCGGGTGCGGCTGGACGAGATCCGCCGGCTGGTCGCCGAGGCGGTCGAGGACGGCGCCAGGATCGTCGTGCTCTCCGACCGCAACAGCGACGCGGTCAAGGCGCCGATCCCGTCGTTGCTGCTGCTCTCCGCGGTGCACCACCACCTCATCCGCCAGCGCACCCGCACCCGGGTGAGCCTGGTGGTCGAGTGCGGCGACGTGCGCGAGGTGCACCACGCCGCATTGCTGGTCGGGTACGGCGCGAGCGCGCTTAACCCCTACCTCGCCTTCGAGTCCATCGAGGACATGATTCGCGCCGGGGCACCGGGTCTTGCCGGCCTGGACCCGGCCAAGGCGGTCAAGGCGTTCGTCAAGGCGATGGGCAAGGGGGTGCTGAAGGTGATGTCGAAGATGGGCATCAGCACGGTCGCCTCCTATCGCGGCGCGCAGGTCTTCGAGGCGATCGGCCTCGACACCGCGCTGGTCGACGAGTTCTTCACCGGCACCACCTCCCGTCTCGGCGGCGTCGGCCTGGACGCCATCGCCACCGAGGTCGCCGCCCGGCACGCCCGCGCGCACCCGACCCGGCACGAGGTGGCGCCGGCCACCGCGTTGGAGACGGGCGGGGAGTACCAGTGGCGGCGCGACGGGGAGATGCACCTGTTCAACCCGGAGACGGTCTTCACCTTGCAGCATGCGACCAGGGAGCGGCGCTACGACGTCTTCCGGGAATACACGGCCGCGGTCGACGAGCTCTCCCGGCAGGCCGGCACGTTGCGGGGGCTGTTCGCGTTGCGCGACGGCGTCCGCCGCCCCGTGCCGGTGGAGGAGGTGGAGCCGGTCGCCGAGATTGTGCGCCGCTTCGCCACCGGCGCGATGAGCTATGGCTCGATCTCCGCCGAGGCCCACGAGACGCTGGCCATCGCCATGAACCGCCTGGGGGGCAAGAGCAACACCGGCGAGGGCGGCGAGGACGCGACCCGGCTGCACGACGAACGGCGCAGCGCGGTCAAGCAGGTCGCGAGCGGCCGCTTCGGCGTGACCAGTGAATACCTCGTCAACAGCGACGACATCCAGATCAAGATGGCCCAGGGTGCGAAGCCCGGCGAGGGCGGCCAGCTGCCCGGTCACAAGGTCTATCCGTGGATCGCCAAGGTCCGCTACAGCACCCCCGGCGTCGGCCTGATCAGCCCGCCGCCGCACCACGACATCTACTCCATCGAGGATCTCGCCCAGCTCATCCACGACCTGAAGAACGCCAACCCGCTGGCCCGGGTGCACGTGAAGCTGGTGGCCGAGGTGGGCGTCGGCACCGTCGCGGCCGGGGTGAGCAAGGCGCACGCCGACGTGGTGCTGATCAGCGGCCACGACGGCGGCACCGGCGCGTCGCCGCTGACCTCCCTCAAGCACGCCGGCGCCCCCTGGGAGCTCGGCCTCGCGGAGACCCAGCAGACGCTGCTGCTCAACGGCCTGCGGGACCGCATCACCGTGCAGGTCGACGGCTCGATGAAGACCGGCCGCGACGTCGTCATCGGCGCGCTGCTGGGCGCCGAGGAGTTCGGCTTCGCCACCGCGCCGCTGGTCGTGTCGGGCTGCGTGATGATGCGGGTCTGCCACCTCGACACCTGCCCGGTGGGCGTCGCCACCCAGAATCCGCTGCTGCGGCAGCGGTTCACCGGCAAGCCGGAGTTCGTCGAGACCTTCTTCACCTACATCGCCGAGGAGGTCCGCGAGCTGCTGGCCGGGCTCGGGTTCCGCTCCATCGAGGAGGCCGTCGGGCACGCGGAGCTGCTCGACACCCGCGCGGCGATCGACCACTGGAAGGCGCGCGGCCTGGACCTGGAGCCGATGCTGCACGTGCCGGAGCGACCCTTCGGCGGCGCCCTGCACCGGACCACCGGCCAGGACCACGGGCTGGAGAAGGCGCTGGACCAGACCCTGCTGCAGCTGTGCGAGGGGGCGCTGGAGGACGGCCGGCCGGTCTGGCTGGAGATGCCGGTCCGCAACGTCAACCGCACCGTCGGCACCATGCTCGGCTCGGAGGTGACCAGGAGGTACGGCGGGGCCGGCCTGCCCGAGGACACCATCCGGCTGCACCTGACCGGCTCGGCGGGCCAGAGCTTCGGCGCGTTCCTGCCGCGCGGGATCACCTTGCGGCTGTCCGGCGACGCCAACGACTACGTCGGCAAGGGCCTGTCCGGCGGCCGCATCGCCCTGGTCCCGCCCCGGGAGCTGCTCGAGACCGGCTTCCTGGCCGAGGAAAATGTCGTCGCCGGCAATGTCCTGCTCTACGGCGCGACCGCGGGCGAGCTCTATGTCAGGGGCCGGGTCGGCGAGCGCTTCGCCGTCCGCAACTCCGGTGCCGAGTCCGTCGTGGAGGGCGTGGGGGACCACGCCTGCGAATACATGACCGGTGGCCGGGTGGTCGTCCTGGGACCCACCGGGCGCAACGTCGCCGCCGGGATGAGCGGCGGAATCGCCTACTTCCTGGACAACAACGCCGACCCGCTCGCCGGTCTGCGCAGCCGGGTCAACCCGGAGATGGTCGACGTCACCGAGCTCGACGAGGACGGCGAGCAGACCGTGGTGCGGCTGCTGACCCGCCACGCCGAGCTGACCGGCTCGCCGCTGGCGGAGCGGGTGCTGGCCAGCTGGCGGGGATATCGCGGGCTGTTCCTGCAGGTGCTGCCGCGCGACTACAAACGCGTTCTCGAGGCCACCCACAGCGCCGAGGTGCAGGGTCGCAACGTCGACGAGGCCGTGATGGCCTCGGCACAGGCGGGGGCCGCGCGTGGCTGACCCGCAGGGGTTCCTCAAGCACCACCGGGCCGTCCCGACCCGCCGCCCGGTCGACGTGCGGATCCGGGACTGGAAGGAGGTCTACGAGCCATTCCCCGTGCCGGCCCTGCAGGACCAGGCGGCGCGCTGCATGGACTGCGGCATTCCCTTCTGCCACAACGGGTGCCCGCTCGGCAACCTCATCCCGGAGTGGAACGACCTGGCCCGCCGGGAGGACTGGCCGGCGGCCATCGACCGGCTGCACGCGACCAACAACTTCCCCGAGTTCACCGGGCGGCTCTGCCCGGCGCCGTGCGAGACGGCCTGCGTGCTGGGCATCAGCGACGACCCGGTCACCATCAAGCAGATCGAGGTCAGCATCATCGACCGCGCCTACGCCGACGGCACGGTCACCCCCCGACCCGCGGCGGTCTCCACCGGCCACCGGGTGGCCGTGGTGGGCAGCGGACCGGCGGGACTGGCCGCGGCGCAGCAGCTCACCCGCGCCGGGCACGAGGTCACCGTCTTCGAGCGGGCGGACCGGATCGGCGGCCTGCTGCGCTACGGCATCCCCGAGTTCAAGATGGAGAAGGCCGTGCTCGACCGCCGGCTGGCGCAGATGGCCGCCGAGGGCACCCGCTTCCGGGCCGGCATCGACGTCGGCACCGACGTGACGGCCGCCGAGCTGCGGGCGTCCTGCGACGCCGTGGTCCTCGCCGGGGGCAGCACCGTGGGCCGCGACCTGCCGGTCGCCGGCCGCGAGCTCGCCGGCGTACACCTCGCCATGGACTACCTGCCGCTGGCCAACCGCGTGCAGGAGGGCGACCTCGCCGCCCCGGCCGTCACGGCCGCCGGCAAGCATGTCGTCATCATCGGCGGCGGCGACACCGGCGCCGACTGCCTCGGCACCGCCACCCGGCAGGGGGCGGCCTCGATCCACCAGCTGGAGATCATGCCGCGCCCCCCGGCGACCCGCGACCCCAGCACCCCGTGGCCGACCTGGCCGCTGGTCTACCGCACGTCCTCCGCGCACGAGGAGGGCGGCGAGCGGCTCTTCGCGGTCAACACCGAGGCCTTCGTCGGCGACGGGGACGGTGTGGTGCGGGCCATCCGATTGCACCAGGTCGAGCGCGGCACCGACGGCCGCTTCGCCAAGGTCGACGGCACCGAGAGCGAGCTGCCGTGTGAGCTGGTGCTGCTGGCGATGGGTTTCACCGGACCGGAGCGGGGCGCGTTGCTCGACGGGCTCGGGGTGCAGTTGGACGACCGCGGCAACGTCGCCCGCGGCGAGGACTACTCCACCAGCGCCGAGGGCGTCTTCGTCTGCGGCGACATGGGTCGCGGGCAGTCGCTGATCGTGTGGGCGATCGCGGAGGGCCGGGCCGCCGCGGCATCCGTCGACCGTCACCTGCAGGGCGCGACGACGTTGCCTGCACCCGTGCGCGCCGCCGCGACCCTGCCGGCCTGAGCCCGATGTCCGGAGCGCGGTCATGACACAGGTGCAGACGGTCCGCGGGCCGGTGGAGGCGGCGGACCTGGGGCTGACGCTGGCCCACGAGCACGTCTTCGTGCTCACGCCCGACCTGCTGGCACAGGGCCTGCCCGAGGCATGGGACGAGGAGGCGCGGGTCGCCGACGCGGTGGACAAGCTGCGCCGGGTGGCCGCGCTCGGCGTGCGCACCATCGTGGACCCGACCGTCGTCGGTCTCGGGCGCTACCTGCCGCGCGTGCAGCGCGTCAACGCCGAGGTGGACCTGCACATCGTCGCCGCCACCGGCCTCTACACCTACGCCGAGCTGCCGCCGTACCTGGGCTTCTTCGGGCCCGGTACGCCGTTCGGTGGCGAGGACCCGCTGGTGGCGATGATGCTCCGCGACCTGGAGGAGGGGATCGGCGGCACCGGCGTACGCGCCGGGGTGCTCAAGTGCGCGGTCGACGCGCCAGGACTCCTCCCCGGCCCGCGGCGGGTCCTCGACGCGGTCGCCGAGGTGCACGGTGCGACGGGCGCCCCGGTGCTGGTGCACACGAGCGTGCACAACGACGGCCCGGAGCAGGTGCTGGACGTGCTGCGCGACAGCGGTGCCGACCTCGGGCGGGTGGTGCTCGGCCACGTCGGGGATTCCACCGACGTCGGCCGGCTGAAGTCCCTCGCGGACACCGGCGCGCTGCTGGGCATGGACCGCTTCGGCCTGGACGCGCTGCTGGCGACCGAGCAGCGGGTCGACACCGTGGTCCGGCTGTGTGCCGACGGCTACGCCGGGCGGATGGTGCTCAGCCAGGACGCCGCCTGCCACATCGACTGGTTCCCGCTGGGGGCGGTGCCGGCAACAGCGCCGAACTGGCACTTCGAGCACATCCACCGCGCCGTGCTGCCAGCGCTGCGGGAGCGAGGCGTGACCGAGGAGCAGATCACCACCATGCTCGTCGACGTACCCCGCCAGTGGCTGTCCGGGGCCTGACCGTGCCGGAGGCGGGAATCGAACCCGCATGCCCTCTCGGGCAGACGATTTTGAGTCGCCCGTGTCTGCCGTTCCACCACTCCGGCGCGCCCACCGGCGCGCGGCGGGGCAGCAGGCCAACGGTAGCCTCGCCGACGTGACCACGCCGGACCCCGCGCACCGCCGCGTCCTCATCGCCGAGGACGAGGCACTGATCCGCCTGGACCTCAAGGAGATGCTGGAGGAGGAGGGCTACGACGTCTGCGGGGAGGCCGGTGACGGCGAGACGGCCGTCACCATGGCCCGCGAGCTGCGTCCGGAGCTGGTCATCCTCGACGTCCAGATGCCGGTGCTCGACGGCATCACCGCGGCCGAGCAGATCGCCGGCGAGCGGATCGCCCCGGTCGTGATCCTGACGGCGTTCAGCCAGCGCGACCTGGTGGAGCGGGCCCGGGACGCGGGGGCAATGGCCTATCTGGTGAAGCCCTTCCAGAAGAAGGACCTGTTGCCCACCATTGAGATGGCTCTGTCGCGCTTCAACGAGATCGTGAGCCTGGAGGCCGAGGTGTCGGACCTGTCCGGCCGGCTGGAGGCCCGTAAGGTGATCGAGCGGGCCAAGGGCGTGCTGCAGGCCGAGCACGGGATGACAGAGCCGGACGCCTTCCGCTGGATCCAGCGCACCTCGATGAACCGCCGCAGCACGATGAAGGCGGTCGCCGAGTCGGTGCTCGCCGGCGAGGACGTGCCGGCGCCCGCCCCGTGACCACCCCGTGACCACATCGTGACGCGGCCAGCGGCGCCGCGATGGGACAAGTACTGACATGTCGGACGTCCCGAGACGCACGCGCAACATCGCCTCGCTACCCTCCGGCCAAAGCGATGACCGACAGGGAGACTGGATGAAGCGCACGGTAGGAACGACCACCATGCTGATCGGGCTCGGTGCCGTGGTGCTGGCGGGATGCGGGAGCTCCAAGAGCAGCTCCTCGTCGCCGGGCGCGACCCCGGCAGCGACGACCGGCGCGGCCGCCTCGGGCTCCGCCTCCGCCGGCCCGAGCGACACCTCGTCGCCCTCGGCAGCCAGCACCTCCAAAGCGGTGGACAAGACGGCCGTCACCGGCGCCGGCAAGTCCGACGGCAAGCTCACTGTCGGCGACCTGCTGCCGCAGACCGGCTCGCTGGCCACCCTCGGCCCCCCGGAGTTCGCCGGCGTCGGGCTGGCCATCAAGGAGATCAACGCCGCCGGCGGTGTGCTCGGCAAGCCCGTCACCGAGATCCCGGGCGACTCCGGTGATGCGACGACCGACATCGCCACCCAGACCGTCAACCGCGAGCTCGCGGCGGGTGCCGACGTCATCGTCGGCGCCGCCTCCTCGGCCGTGTCGCTGACGGTCATCGACAAGATCACCAACTCGGGCGTCATTGAGTTCTCCCCGGCGAACACCAGCACCAAGTTCACCACCTACCCCGACAAGGGCCTGTACTTCCGCACCGCCCCGTCGGACCTGCTGCAGGGTGGCGTCGTCGGCAACGTCGTGGTGGGCGACGGCCACTCCAAGGTCGCGATCCTCGCGTTGCAGGACCCCTATGGCACAGGTCTCGCCGACCAGGCCGAGAAGGCCATCACGGGCTCCGGCGGCCAGGTCGTCTCCAAGATCATCTATGACCCGACCGCCGCCAGCTACGACGACGTCGTCGGCCAGACCAAGGCCAAGAACCCCGACTCCATCCTGCTGATCGGCTTCGACGAGTCCAAGAAGGTCATCCAGTCGCTGGTCTCGGCGGGCATCGGCCCCTCGAAGGTCCCGCTCTACGGCGTGGACGGCAACATCAGCAACACGCTCGGCGACGGCCTCCCGCCCGGCACGCTGAACGGCGTCAAGGGCACGACGCCGCTCACCAAGCTTTCTTCCGACTTTCAGGCCAAGCTCAAGAGCGTGGACCCCAAGCTGCGCGACTTCAACTACGCCGGTGAGTCCTATGACGCGGTGACCATCACGGCGCTGGCCACCGAGATCGCCAAGACCGACCTGCCGACCGCGGTCGCCAAGCAGATCAGCGGCGTCACCAAGGTCGGCACGCCCTGCATGAGCTTCGCCACCTGCGACAAGCTGGTGAAGGCCGGCACCGACATCGCCTACGTCGGCGTCGCCGGCGCGCTCAAGCTCGACGACGCCGGCGATCCGACCTCGGCGAGCTACGGCGTGCTCACCATCGGCCCAGACAACAAGATCGTCGACAGCAAGACGACGTACGTGACGGCGGGCGCGCAGTAGCTCGCGAGTCACCCGCAGGCACACTCGGCACAGGCTCGTCGCCGTGCCCCAACCCACCCGCCCCGGCCCGAGCCACCCCGGGCCCTAGCCACCCGGCACAAGCCACCCGGCACAAGCCACCCGGCGGAAGCACCGGTGATGATGGACCCCTGATCACCGGTGCTTCCGGGGGGCGCCTTTGCCCCGGGGCGTCACCGGTGATCATGCCGACCGTGCGGGGAAGGTCACCGGTGACCCGGACCGACCTACATCGTGCCCCTTGAGCACCGGTGATCAAGCCGGCCAGCCCCCCGTGATCACCGGTGACCCGGGGCGACGCCACCCGGCCGCGGCGGCCACCGGTGACGTGGTGGCTGCTGCAAGCGGGCCAGCCCCCCGTGATCACCGGTGACCCGGGGCGACGCCACCCGGCCGCAGCGGCCACCGGTGACCGTGGTGGCTGCGCTCCCACCGGGTCCGCGCCCCCGCACCCGCACCCGCATCCAGCGCGAGCCCGGGCCGGGCCGGGTTAGGCCTTCGCGAGGGTCCCGAGGTAGAGCTCCACCACCTTGGGGTCCACCAACAGCTCGGCGCCGGTGCCCGTGTAGGCGTTGCTGCCCTGGTCCAGGACGTAGCCCCGGTCGGCGATCTGCAGGCAACGGCGGGCGTTCTGCTCGACCATCAGGATGGACACGCCGGCGGCGTTGATGCGTCGGCAGCGGATGAAGACCTCGTCCTGGAACGCTGGGGACAGGCCGGCGGACGGCTCGTCCAGCAGCAGCACCGACGGGTCGGCCATCAGCGCCCGGCCGAAGGCGACCATTTGCCGTTCGCCGCCGGACAGCGAGCCGGCCCGCTGCGTCCGGCGCGTCCCCAGCAGCGGGAAGACCTCGATCACGGCCTCGGTCCGCTCCTTGACCGTGCCCGGCTTGAGGTAGCACCCCATCTTGAGGTTCTCCTCGACCGACAGGCTCGGGAAGATGTTGGAGTTCTGCGGGACATAGCCCACGCCGCGTGATACCAGCACATGCGCCGGCTTGCTCGTGATGTCCTTCCCGCGCAGGCGCACGTGCCCGCTGCGGACCGGGATCAGGCCGAACAGCGACTTGAGCACCGTCGACTTGCCGGCGCCGTTCGGCCCGATGATGGCAACGAGCTCGCTCTCGCCGAGCACGATGTTGCAGTCGCGGACGATGTCGACGCCGGGGACGTAGCCGGCGACCAGGTCGGTGGCCTCCAGCAGCGGGGCCACCGCCGCCTCATCCACGCTGAACCTCCGGCCCGATCGACGCGTCGGCCTCGGCGAGCACCGCGTCCTCCTCGTCGCGGGTCAGCGGCGCGTCGTGGTGGGCCCCGAGATAGGCGTCGATGACCCGGGAGTCGCGCAGGATCGCCTCCGGCGGCCCCTCCGCGACGATGGAGCCCTGCGCCATCGCCACCACCCAGTCGCTGATGTCGCGGATGACGTCCATGTCGTGCTCCACGAAGATGATCGTCAGCCCCTCCTCCCGCAGCGTCTTGACGTGGGTGAGGATCGATTGGGTCAGCGCCGGGTTCACCCCGGCCATCGGCTCGTCGAGGCAGAGCACAGCGGGGTCGGTCATCAGCGCCCGCGCCATCTCCAGCAGCTTGCGCTGCCCGCCGGACATCTCCCCGGCCAGGTCGTCCTTCTTCGCCGCCAAGCCGAAGCGGTCCAGCAGCCCCAGCGCCTTGACCGTGTTGGCCCGCTCCTCGCCCCGCCACAGCGGCGCCACCAGCGAGGCGAAGAAGCCCTCGCCGCGCTGGTGGGGGGCGCCGAGGAGCATGTTCTCCAGGACGGTGAGCTTGGACAGCGCCTTGGTCAGCTGGAAGGTCCGCACCAGGCCCGCGCGGGCCACCCGGTGCGCCGGCAGCCCGGAGAGCTGTCGCCCGTCGAGGGCCCAGCTGCCGGCGTCGGGCCGGTCGAAGCCGGTGAGCAGGTTGAAGAAGGTCGTCTTGCCGGCACCGTTGGGTCCGATCAGGCCGGTTACGACGCCGCGCTGGACCTGCACCTCGACGACGTCGACGGCAGTGAGGCCGCCGAAGGCGCGACGTACGCCGGACACCACCAGGGTGGCATCCGGCTTGGCCGCCCCCGGCTCCGGGCTGACCGCGTCCAGCGCATCCCGGCACTCGGTGTAGCTCGCCCGCGGCCGGCTGGCCCGGCTGGCCCGGGTGGGCACCGGCGGCCGGCCGTCCAGCCGGACCGCGCCGGGCGTGATCTCCTCGGGCTCAGCGGGCATCGAGCGCCAACTCCCTCTTGTCGCCGAACAGTCCCTGTGGTCGGAAGATCATCAATGCCATCAGTCCCAGCCCCACCAGCATGAACCGCACCTGGCCGACCTGGGTCGGTTGCAGGACCGTGCTGCCGGCGATGAGCTGGCGCAGCAGGTTGTCGCTCACCGACAGCAGCAGCCAGAAGATCATGCTGCCGATCACCGGACCGAAGACCCGCGCGGCGCCGCCGAGGATCAGCGCGGTGTAGGCGAAGTAGGTGAACGCCGTGGAGAAGCTGTCCGGCTGCACCGACTGCTTGCCCACCGAGTCCACGAAGCCGGCCAGCGAGCCGATCACGCCGCCGACGACCAGGCTCTGCATCTTATAGGCCACGACGTTCTTCCCGAGCGCCCGGACGGCGTCCTCGTCCTCGCGGATCGAGCGCAGCACCCGGCCCCAGGGGCTGCGCATCAGCAGGAAGACCAGCAGCGAGGACAGCACCAGCAGCGTCCAGCCCACGGTGAGCACCCAGGTCTGGCGCTCGTCGTAGTCCAACGGACCGAGGCCGTAGCGCCCGACCGGGAAGGGGTTGTGGCTGTAGAAGTCAGTGGCGAACGCCGACAGCCCGCTCGAGCCGCCGGTCTCAGGCGCCAGGGTCACCGAGCGCACCGTCAGCCGGATGATCTCCGAGGCGGCGATGGTCACGATGGCCAGATAGTCCGCGCGCAGCCGCAAGGTCGGGATCCCGAGCAGCAGCGCGAGGACCGCGGCGAGGGCCAGCCCGATCGGGACGCCGACGATCAGCGGCAGGCCCACTGTGGAGACGGTGATGGCCAGCGAGTAGGCGCCGACGGCGACGAAGGCGACCTGGCCGAAGTTCAGCAACCCGGTGTAGCCGTAGTGCACGTTCAGGCCGACCGCTGCCAGGCCGTAGACGACGGCGCTCTGTCCGAAGGCCTCGTTGACGCCCTGCTGGCCGATGAAGCTCCAGTCCACCGTCACTAACCGATCCTCTCCCCGCGGCCCAGCAGGCCCGTCGGTCGCACCAGCAGCACGAGCACGAGGACCGCGAGGGCCCCGACGTTCTTCAGCTCCGAGGGGATCACCAGCGTCGACAGGTTGGTCAGCACGCCGATCAGGACCCCGCCGAGCAGGGCGCCGTACGCCGTCCCGAGCCCGCCCAGCGTCACCCCGGCGAAGATGAGCAGCAGCAGCGTGAAGCCCATGTCCCAGCGGTTCTCCTGCAGCAGGCCGAGGAAGATCCCACCGAGCGCCGCGAGGCCGCCGCCGGTGATCCACACGATCGTGACGACCCGGTCCACCGCGATCCCGCTGGCGGCCGCCAGGTCCTTGTTGTCGGCCACCGCGCGGATCGCCGTCCCGAGCCGGGAGCGCTGCAATGCCAACCCGACCGCGACCAGCACGACGATGCTGACGATGTCGACGGTGAGGTCCTTGGGGGTGATGGTGATGTAGGTCAGGTCGTAGGGCTGCTGCGCGCTGTAGGACGCGAACGGCTTGGCCGACCCGCCGAAGAAGAACAGGTAGAGGTAGCGCAGGAACAGCGACAGTCCGATGGAGACGACGAGCGCGGCGATCAGCCCGGTGCCGCGCCGCTTCAGCGGCCGCCACAGACCGAGGTCGAGCAGGCCGTTGGCCGCGCTGCAGACCACCAGCGACAGCACCGCCGCCAGCAAGAACGGCATCCCGACCTTGACGTTGAAGAAGTAGGCGACGAGCGCGCCGAGGGTGACCAGCTCGCCGTGGGCGAAGTTCGTCAGCCCGGTGGTGCCGAAGACCAGGGACAGCCCCACCGCCGCCATGGCGATGATCAGCCCCAGCTTGATGCCGTCCACCAGCAGCTGCAGCGACTTGATCGTCTGCGACCTGGTCGCGGTGAAGCCAGCCTTGTCCAGGCGGAACAGCGCCGCCCGCGTCTGCCCGGCGGTGAGCAGGATCGTCAGCGGGTTCGGCGCGCCGGCGGCGACGGTGACACCCTTCGGCAAGGTGGCGACATCGAGCCGGACGACGTAGGTCCCCGGCCCCCCGTTCAGCGGGAAGGCGAAGTGGCCGGTGGCGTCACTCTTGACCGTGATCGGGGCGGCACCAGTGAGCGTGGCCGTGACGGTGACGTCCGGCACCGGCTGGGCGCCGGCCGACAGGGTGCCCTCGATAGCCTCCCCGGCAGCCGTCGCGGGGCCGGCGCCGGCGCCCAGCAGGGCCAGCAGGGCGGCCACGACGACGACCACCATCGCGGCCGCACGTGCCCTCACCGATGCTGTCCGTTCACCGATGCTCCTGTCCGCGGCTGCCGTCCGGTGGCGGAACAGTAGAGGCGCCGTGTTGCGCACGTGAGTCCGGGGGGGCGGCACGGCCTCGGGTCACGGCCGGATAACGCCAGCCGGCAGCTCGGAGTAGCGTCCCCGCCGCTGCAGTCACGAAGGACCGCGTGGCCGGCGCACCGCCAGTGCACGTCGATCGATCCGACCAGGGGAGGTTCCAGCGTGGCCCGACCGGCTCTCAGCGTCCGCGCGGCGGTCGAGGCCGACCTGCCGGCGGTGCTGTGCCTGTTCGACGAGATGCGCGAGGGTCGCGGCCGGGCCGGCCGCGCGGAGGACCAGGCCAGGAGCGCGGCAGCAGAGCGCTACCTCGGGGCCATCGCCCATCCCGACCACCGGCTCGTGGTCGCCACCGACGAGGCCGACGGGGGAGTGGTCGGCATGGCGCTGCTGTCGCTGGGGCCGCTGTCGAGCCTGGTCGAGACGCCGAGCGTCGTGATGAGCCAGGTGCACGTGACCGGACCCGCCCGCCGGCGTGGCGCCGGCCGCTCGCTCGTCACCGCCGCCGCCCACTGGGCCGAGGAGCGCGGCGCCGACGCGGTCGTCGTCAACGTGCTGCCGCAGTCCAGGGAGTCGCAGCGCTTCTACGCCCGGCTGGGATTCGCACCGCTCGTCGTGCGCCGCGCCGCGCCGCTCGCGGTGCTCAAGCGGCGGCTGGGGCAGGAGACCGTTGCGCCGCCGATGCCCAGCGTCGGCGAGGCCGTGCACACCGCAGGGCGCCGGGGGCTGCGGGCCCGCTCGGCCACCGCCCGCGCGGTCGCCACCGCCCGCCGCCGCTCGGCCTGACCGCCCGGCCGCACCCGCCTACCCTCGGCCCGGTGACCGGGGTGGACGTGACGGACGCCGAGCCGGCGACCCCCGAGCCACCGCCGGTTCGCCGCCGGCGTACCCCTGCCAAGCCCGTCCCCGACGCCGCACCACCGCCGCCGGGCGACGGTGACCGGCTGCTGCTGCTCGACGGCCACTCGCTGGCCTACCGCGCGTTCTTCGCCCTGCCGGTGGACAACTTCTCCACCACCACCGGGCAGCCGACCAACGCCGTCTACGGCTTCACCAGCATGCTCATCAACGTGCTGCGCGACGAGCACCCCACCCACGTCGCGGTGGCCTTCGACCGCAGCGAGCCGACGTTCCGGCACGAGGCCTACGCCGGGTACAAGGCGACCCGCAGCGAGACGCCCACCGACTTCCGCGGCCAGGTCAGCCTGATCCACGAGGTGCTGGAGGCGCTGCGCGTGCCCCAGGTCAGCGCGGCGGGCTTCGAGGCCGACGACGTCATCGCCACCTTGGCCACCCAGGGCGCCGCCGAGGGCATGGACGTGCTGATTGTCACCGGTGACCGGGACGCCTTCCAGCTGGTCGACGACCGGGTCACGGTGCTCTACAACAGCCGCGGCGTCTCCGACATGCGGCGGATGACACCCGCTGCGGTGCAAGAGAAATACGGCCTGACGCCGACGCAGTACCCGGACTTCGCCGCATTGCGGGGTGATCCAAGCGACAACCTGCCCAACATCCCGGGGCTGGGGGAGAAGACCGCGACCAAGCTGATCACCACCTACGGCGACCTCGGTGGCCTGGTCGACCACGTCGACGAGGTCAAGGGCAAGACCGGGGACGCATTGCGGGCCCACGTCGCCCAGGTCCTGCAGAACCGCACGCTCACCGAGCTCATGCGCGACGTCCCACTGGAGGTCGGGCCGCACGACCTGCGGGTCGGTCCGTGGGACCGCGACGAGGTGCACAAGGTCTTCGACACCTTGCAGTTCCGGGTGCTGCGCGAGCGGCTCTACGCCTCGCTGCAGGCGGTCGAGCCGGAGGCCGAGGAGGGCTTCGAGGTCGACTGGCGGCCGCTCGGGCCGGGCGACCTGGCCGAGTGGCTGGCCGAGCACGCGGCCGACCCTGCCGTGCGCGTCGGGGTGCACGCGCGGGGGACCTGGGGCCGCGGCACCGGCACGATCAGCGCGCTGTCGCTGGCCGCCGGCGGCGCCGGCGCGCACCTGGACACCGAGCAGCTGACCGCCGCCGACGACGCCGCGCTCGCCGGCTGGCTCGCCGACCCAGACCGTCCCAAGGCGTTGCACGACGCCAAGGGGCCGCTGCTGGCCCTGTGGGCGCAGGGGCTGGACCTGCAGGGGCTGACCAGCGACACCGCCCTGGCGGCGTACCTCGCGCTGCCCGGACAGCGGTCCTTCGACCTCGGCGACCTCGCCTTGCGCTACCTGCGACGCGAGCTGCGCTCCGACACGCCCGACACCCGGCAGCTCTCGCTTGACGGCGAGGACGAGAGCGAGGGGCAGGGCCAGGAGGTCGTGCGCGCGACGGCGGTGGCCGACCTCGCCGACAGCCTCGACGCCGACCTCGCCCGCCGCGGGGCGACCGCGTTGTTGCGCGACGTCGAGCTGCCGCTGGTGCGGGTGCTGGCGCGGATGGAGCAGACCGGGATCGCGGTGGACGTCGGGCTGCTGGAGGCCCAGCAGTCCCGGCTGGGGGCCGCGGTCGCCGACGTCGAGGCGGCCGCGCACGCGCTGGTCGGCCGGGAGTTCAACCTCGGGTCGCCCAAGCAGCTGCAGGCCATCCTGTTCGACGAGCTCGGGCTGCCCAAGACCAAGAAGATCAAGACGGGCTACACCACCGACGCCGACGCGCTGGCCTGGCTGCTCGAGCAGCGCCCGGAGGTCGAGGTGCTCGAGGTGCTGCTCCGTCATCGGGACGTGTCCCGGCTGAAGACCGTGGTGGACGCGCTGATCCCGATGGTCGACGATCACGACCGCATTCACACGACGTACTCCCAGATGATTGCCGCCACCGGCCGGCTGTCGAGCACCGATCCCAACCTGCAGAACGTGCCGATCCGTACGGCGGAGGGCCGCGAGATCAGGCAGGCGTTCGTGGTCGGGTCCGGCTTCGAGAGCCTCTTGACCGCGGACTACAGCCAGATCGAGATGCGCATCCTCGCCCACCTGTCCGGCGACGAGGGGCTGCTGGACGCCTTCGCCTCGGGGGAGGACCTGCACACCACCACCGCCGCGCGGGTCTTCGACGTGCCGACCGACCAGGTCGACCCGGAGCTGCGCCGGCGGATCAAGGCGATGAGCTACGGCCTGGCGTACGGGCTGTCGGCGTTCGGGCTCGCGGCCCAGCTGAAGATCCCCGCCGACGAGGCACGGGAGCAGATGGACGCCTACTTCGCGCGCTTCGGTGGCGTCCGCGACTATCTGCGTGGCGTGGTCGTGCAGGCGCGCGAGGATGGCTACACCGAGACGCTGCTCGGGCGTCGCCGTTATCTCCCCGACCTGACCAGTGACAACACCCAGCGTCGGCAGATGGCCGAGCGGATGGCGCTCAACGCTCCCATCCAGGGCTCGGCCGCCGACATCATCAAGATGGCGATGCTCGGGGTGGCGCGGTCGCTGACGGCGGTTGGGCTGTCCTCGCGGCTGCTGCTGCAGGTGCACGACGAGCTGGTCCTGGAGGTGGCGCCGGGGGAGCGGGAGCAGGTCGAGGAGCTGGTGCGCCGCGAGATGGGCTCGGCGTGGACGATGCGGGTGCCGCTCGAGGTCTCCGTGGGCGCCGGGCGCACCTGGGACGGCGCCGGCCACTGAGCCCGGATGCACCGCTACGTATGTGATCAAGCTCGGTTGATCTTGTGTCGTTGCAGTTCGGGTTGTGGGAGGCTTGAGCAGCGGACTCAGCGGAGGACTAGCAGTCGCATCCCATTCGACTGTGCGGCCCGTTGGTCGAAGGTCACGGTGTGTTCACAGCCGGCGGCTCGGCCGAGCTCGGCGATGACGGCATCTGCGAAGTCCGGCCCCTTACGACTCGCGGTGAGAGCGGCTCGGACGATCGAGTCCTGGTCAACTCTGAGTTCGCGGGCATTCAGGAGGCCCTCGACCAGCTCGGCGGAGCGAGCGGTGCTGATCTTGTAGGCGCGTCGCAGCACCCAGTGCAACTCCACGACCGTGACCAGGCTGAGGAAGCCCGGGTCCTTTTCGGTCAGCGCGTCGATCACCGTGGACGCCATTGACGACTGATCAGGCTCATCTTGAACCAGGTAGCGGACGACGACGTTGGTATCGAGTCCGATCACGGGGCGGGTGTGCTCGCGCCGGCGGCAATGGCCTCGTGCATGTCCTCGAGGGTGACGAGTCGGGACGGTCGTGGCACGGTGCCTTTGAGATCCTGGATCGACGCTGCCTCCAGGTGGATCTCGTATCCACCCGTGTCTAGGGGGACGAAGGTAAGCCGGGATCCTGGCCGGAGACCGAGCTTGATGCGCACATCGACGGGGATGGTGACCTGACCCTTGCTGGTGACCGTGGCGGACGTCATGGCCGACTCCTTACCCTTGGTAAGGCAAACATACCTCGCCGACGCCGCCCAAGCGCGGATAGGATGCGCGCGGAGCTAGCAATCCCGCCCCCACTGCCCGGGGAAGGGATCGGCTGCCAGGCATCGTCGGGGATCGCGGCGATCGCCCGGGTCACGGCGGCATCGTTGCGGGCGGTCACGCTGAACCCCACTGTGGCCCGCCGGCAGCAGGCGATGAACCGGCTGTCGTAGAAGCCGCTGTCCGCGCGCACGAGCAGCGCCCCGGTCGAGCCCGCCGAGCGGACCCTGGCGATCGTCTCGGCCAGGTCATGCGCGCCACCCCGGCCCGCGGCGGCGTTCCCGCAGCGGCGTTGCCGCAGCGGAACCGGGCGGGGGACCCGGTGCACCCGCGCAGCGGTGTGACGGGAGTACGGCGCGATCCACCCGGGCTGGCCCGTTTCGCTGACCTGGGCGATCAGCGCCGGTTTGGTTGCGGTGACAGCGGCGGCCGAGTCGCCTATGCTTGGGCAGCCTGTTGCGTTGAGCTCCAGGAAGTGAGCCCGACGCCCTGTTGCTTGATGACCACGGGCTCGACTCGTTGACGCCAGGTTCCACCGCGTGCTCAGCACCAGGCGATGGTGTCGGGGATCGCGAGGAGCAGTTCCTCGCGGGCTCGGCGGTGCTCGTGGCGCAGCGTGTCCCGGCATCCGACCTCGCGGGTGATTGCGATGAGTCGCTGCTGGTCCCACCACAGCAATGAGTGGTTCCTGTTCGAGTACGAGCATGTGCGCGGACTTCTCGGCGGCGTCGATCACGACTGCACGCAAGCAAGCTTCGCGTGCGGCGAGTTCGGTGCGGCGGCTGCGCCCGGCCTCGTAGACGGTGGCGGTGACTCCGGAGGCCACGATGGCATCGACGATGTGGCGGCGCCGCTGGACGCGCTCTTTGGCCATGTGCAGGCGCCGCTGGCCAAGCATTGCGAGTGTCCGAAGTGTGCGGCGGACGGGGTCCAGATCGAGTGGCATGGCGACGCCGGCGACGAGCAGGTAGTCGCGGTCCTTGGTCTCGTCGACGAAGACGTGCCCGCTCACCCGCGCCGAGTCCGAGCCGCTTTCGGCTCTCCGGCTCGCTGCACGGCGCGGTAGACGGTGGAGCGGGCGACGGAGAACAGTTCGGCGAGCTCTGCGCTGGTGTGTTTGCCGGCTCGCCAGAGTTCGACGAGGTGGGCTTCCTGCGCGGGTTTGAGCTTGGGCTGCTTGCCGCGCAGCCGGCCCTTGGCCTTGGCGACCTTCATGCCCTCCCTCGTACGCATCCTGATCAAGTCCGACTCAAATTCTGCGATCATCCCGATGACGTTGAACAGCAGTCGGCCGACCGGGTCGGTCGGGTCGTGCACCGATCCGCCGATGTTGAGCTTGACGCCAGCTTCGGTGAGCTCCTCGACGATGTTGCGGGCATCGGTCAGCGAGCGGCGAGCCGGTCGAGCTTGGTCACTACCAGGGTGTCGCCAGATCGGCACCCGGCCAGCGCTTCCCGCAGGCCGGGTCGAGCCCGGTTGGTGCCGGTCAGACCGAGGTCGACGTAAACCGAACGACTGTAGCGGTTGAGCGACCTTCACCGGGCTTTATCGCGGGCGGGTCTTCTGGGAATCCAGGCAGTCCGGGATCCGGCACTCCCTCGCGCTGTGTTCCTGACACCGGGCTGTCCGTGCGACGTTCGCCTTATGGGACGCGGTCGTTGAGGGCTTGACCTTGCCGGTGCGTCAACTTCTAGCGTCGACGGTGGCCGGCACCGAGTCGGCTGGGAGCACGGAGGCTGGCGTGGCGTGGTCGATCGCCGAGGTGGCCCGGATGTCGAAGGTGACGTCGCGGACACTGCGGCACTACGACGACGTCGGTCTGTTGCGACCGGCGTACGTCGGCAGCAACGGTTACCGCTACTACGAGCAGGAGCAGCTCCTGCGACTGCAGCAGGTTCTCCTGCTGCGCGAGCTCGGCCTGGGACTCGGCGCGATCGCCGAGGTCCTGGCCGGTGATCGTGACCAGGTCGGGGCGCTGCGTCAGCACGAGCGATGGCTGCACAGCGAACGCGACCGGCTCGGCCAGCTCGCCGACACCGTCTCCCGCACGATCCGACAACTGCAAGGAGACGATCACATGACCGCACCAGAGCTGTTCGAGGGCTTCGCCGACCAGCAGGCCCAGCTCGAGGAGGACCTGGTCACCGAGCACGGCGAAGGCGTGCGGGAGCACTTCCGCAGCGCCCGCGAGGTGACCAAGGACTGGACGCAGCAGGACTACCTCGACGCCCAGCGCCGGGGCGAGGAGCTCGACGACAAGGTCCTCGCGGTGATGCGGTCGGGAGCCGCCCCGGACCCGCGCCCGGCGCTCGAGGTGATGGCCGAGCACTACCAGAGGGTCGCGCAGTTCTGGACCCCGGACCGGGAGAGCTACCCGGGCCTGGGCCGGATGTACGTCGACAACCCCGAGTTCAAGGCGCGCTACGACGCCAAGGCCCCAGGGCTGGCCGAGTACCTCCGCGACGCCACCGCTGCCTACGCCGACCAGCGGCTGAGCTGACGAGACCCCTGCCCGAAAGAACGGACGGGAGTGACACCGCCGGGTTCAGGGGCTGCAGACCCTGAACGCGACTCGTCGAGCTCATCGCCGTCCTTGGCTGCGACCGCGACACCGTGCCGATCGTCCATCCGCTTGCGGGCAACGGCTGGTCTGGATCGTAGGTCGCAGCCGACCTGGTCGTCGTGAGCCGCCGGTGGGTCGGCTTCCGGCACGCGCAGAAGCCTGGAGATGGCCTTGCGCGAGGATCGAGGATGCTCTGTAGGCCATGACCGTCAGCAGCGCGCGCCGCATCGGGATTGTGCTCTTTCGTGAGGTGGAGGAGCTGGATGCGATCGGCCCGTGGGAGGTGTTGTCCTTCTGGAGCCAGCACTGGCCCGAGGACTGCTTTGTGGTCACGACGCTGTCTCGTGCCGGCGGACTGGTGCAGTGCGCCAAGGGTCTGGTGATTCAGGCGGAACATGCCTACGCGGATGCGCCGCCGCTGGACGTGCTGGTCTATCCCGGCGGGCAAGGCACCCGGGCGCAGCTAACCGACGACCACCAGCTTGACTGGCTTCGTCGGCGGAGGGAGGACGTTCCGTTGTTGACAAGCGTCTGCACCGGCTCGCTGGTCTTTGCTGCTGCTGGTCTGCTTGCCCACCGGCCGGCGACTACGCACTGGCGTTCGTTAGACAAGCTGGCCGAGCTGGACCCAATGCCACGTAGCTTAAGTCGATCTTGGTGGTGGGCTTGGGTTCGGTCGATGCGGGGCGGCGTGGCGTGACCTGTGTGACTGGTGGGACTGATGTGATCGCCGGTCATGGTCACAGGGGTGCTGGCACGTCCGGATCAGGTGTCGCTGGGGGTGCTGGTGAGCGCGGTGCCGCG
>JAABUP010004512.1_pt1 | contig 22624 bp, 20 predicted proteins | sample 5559201 | NCBI WGS metagenome assembly JAABUP01 (sample SAMN10711887, study PRJNA513373) | rock metagenome | isolation source: Antarctica rocks | place: Antarctica | reverse complement strand
CTGAAGGTGAATTCAAGGATTACACGGAGAAGAAAGTAAAACGGAGAAAGTTGGCATTTAGGCAATTCCTGAGGCAGCGGCTGGTAGAGAGGACGACTGCAAGAATGCGGGCGACTTCTATCGAAAGTGGCGAAGATATTCAATCTGGTATTGTTGAGATATCCGACAACCATTTTGAGACGTACATCAAAGAACTACGACAACACGAAGAGAAATTGAACGCGCTAGTGGAAGAATTTTTGGACCTACCGAGTGCTGCCCACACATCAGGCAAAATGACGTCCTACAACCAACGAGGACCGCCAACGACACATCCATCAGCTGGCTTGTCCTATCTCCGCACCAAATCTTATATTCATAATCATCCTGTGCTTGGGCCGATGGAAGTAGAACCGCCAGTGCAAGGACGGGTGCTGTTGCCTACGAGAATGGGAGGCCGTGGGGCCAGGAATGAGGCTCTGGTTGGAGTGGGCGGTGTTGCCGCAGACGACACCAAGATTCCGATGTGGCAAGACCAGGAGCCACCAGGCGTAACCGGTTTCGATCCCGATGTACCTGGGGGTGCAAAGTTTTGGGTTCATCCCGACAGGTCAAGTATCAATTCACAAGGCAGGATTGAGCTACAGTTGATGGATCGAGCAAGCAAGAACACAGTGGCAATCTACCAAGGCCAAGCGACCGAGAACCCTGCCTTGACTGCTCCAGCACCAAGTCTTGGTACCTCTCGAAGATTGGATGATTTATCGCCTTCTCCACGTACAATTGCGAACCCGAATCAAGGATACGGACTTGGCGATATGGCCAGCGCAGATCGTAGCGGGAAGGCTTCACCGCTAATTGGACGTAATGATAAGGCGCCGGCGCAAGGCGATATCTTCAAGATGCTAAGCAACATGGCCCCAAAGAACTAGCGAGAGACACCAGTGTATTTATTGTAGATAGAGATTGACGCATACGTTCATAAAGAGATCATGTGAGATGATCTGCTGTAAATCAATACAGTCTTCCAGATACGGCCATGAGGTGGATCTACGGTGCCACGTCACGTGATTAACTAGGGCACACAATCCCTTAAGCGAACATTTTGAACTTCTAACTCACCTCTAGACAAGGTTAATATTCTACCACTACCGCAATCATGGGTCGCGTTCGCACAAAGGTATCTACTGCTACAATAACTGAGTGAATTATGTATACTGTCACTAACAACCCAAAAGACCGTAAAGAAATCCGCCAAGGTCATCATCGAGCGCTACTACCCAAAACTCACCCTCGACTTCGAAACCAACAAGCGCATCTGCGATGAAATCGCTATCATTGCCTCCAAGCGCCTTCGAAACAAGGTACTAGATAGCCTCCTCCTCCTCCTCCTCTTCCTCCTCCGTCAAAGCCACCCGCCCCCAAACCGCTCTTTCCAGAGCACCCCTGTCCAGTGCAGTCTCATCACTAACCACTTATTACAATCTCACAGATCGCCGGTTTCACAACCCATCTCATGAAGCGTATCCAACGTGGCCCCGTCCGTGGTATCTCCTTCAAACTCCAAGAAGAAGAGCGCGAACGGAAAGATCAGTACGTCCCTGAGATATCGGCCTTAGATTTCACCCAGAATTCGGAGAGCGGGCAGTTAGATGTGGATGGGGAGACGAAGGATTTGTTGAAGAGCCTTGGGGTATGTTCATCTACGTACTTGGTTTTCGGGGGGGAGAAGCCGCTTGAAGTAGGTGACTAACATTTCGTTTAGTTTGATTCAATTCCTGTCAATGTGGTTGCTGTAAGCCAGCAGCAGGTTGTCGAGAGGCCGAGACGGTTTGAAGGGAGGCCGCCGAGGGCTTGAGGTGCTTACAAGATGATGTTATGTGTGGAAGGGTGCGGTGGGCATATGAGGGTGCTGGAATTGTGAAAGGGAAATAGAACAAATGGCAAGTTATTCAACTACCAGGTGTCGCTGAGCTTCTCTTACGAGAGCGAGGCTTGATTGCCAATCGCTGTCCCTGTGAATGTGTTTCCTGTCGTTGAACTACCCCAACCCTGAGATGGTTGAAGTATGCATGCAAATGCTAGCTATGTGCGGTTCATTGGCTTGCAGATTGGCGCATGCACATAATTTGTTAAAGGATTTCATATTATCGTATGTCTAAGCTCAGTGCCTAAGCTCAGTGCCAAAGCTCAGTGCCAGTCACTATCTGCAGGTCTTATTGATTGTGTTGTGAGTGACCCACTTTGCCATGCTGTAGAAAAGATTTCCGATATCTCCAACTTCCCCTGATTCTTTCGATACATTTTTACACACTTTGGTAGCCCTATATCAACCGTGTCTTCACCGCCTGGCAGTCTCTAGTCCACCAAAATGCCTCAAGTACGGGGTTTAGCGTGATACGCGGTATTTGACCACTTTTTATTTTCACCCTTCGTCAGTGGGTATCTCTGTATTGTGTTCCTGAAATAAACCCTAGACCCAGGTTTCCTCTTCCCTGCAGTGGCTATACCCATGTGGTACGCCATCGTGAATACTTGCTCGCCCTCATATATCTGTTGTTCAGCGTGGTATGTCTATGCTGCACGCATTGAAGTGCATTTCCGGTTCCGGATCTGCTATATGTTCTTTGACAAGGTATTTCTTTGCAGAGATGCCGCCGGAAAGGTTCAGGACGCCCGGTCGTAATTTTCATCGAGAAGTGTCTCTAATGTATACTTAGTAGATTTTCGAGTCCAATTCCATACTTTAGGGGAGCGCTGCTTGATAGAAGGTCATATGGTTGGTATGATGTCTTTGCCGTCATCGTCGCTGTCAATATGATGCATTTGCGGTGTTTTACCGCTGGAGAATTTTGGTTTGTACCCTTCGATAGAGTCATAAAGACCTTCAGGTCCGCAAATTTCACTGCGTGCAGCTGGCGAGGACAGCTCTCTCACAGCTGGGTTTGTATTCTCATGTATACCCACTTTCACAAGCCTTGATGCTTTACCCACAGCGTCCCCATCTCCCCTCTCAATTGCGAGCTCTTTGATAGCAGCGATGACCCTTTCCTCTCCCAAACCAATTTCTAGCTTCTCTAATCCTTCAGCGAGTCTTGATTCAGCCTCTTGATCTTGCTTCGCGGCTAGAGAGTCTTCTAGTAGGGCAATATCATCACCAACGCTGCTAGCTCTTGTCCATGCCGGATCCTCGTTTAATTGGACTTTGATATAAAGTGCCCTTTTCCCACATCTATCAGAGCACCACCTTTCCATTGCTCGACTTTCAACAACTCTGAAAGCATCTGCGCCTTTGCCCCTACTCTGGAGAATTCTGAGTTTTGCATTTGTATCTTCAAGTCTATTAGCGCGCGGGCAGAGTAAGTAGCCACATTTTCTGTCGATGTTACGCTCTTCTATCAGAGCGTCGTAGTCGGATGGCTGGAAAGACTTCAACAAACGTCTCACAGTGGATGCATCTCTATTCGACGGTTTCGCAGGGTTTGAGTCGGGCGTGGAAGGGAAATCGAGGAGTCTCCGTTGAGGTTAATACAACGGCTTCGACGTCTTTGCGTTGCTGCAAGAGGTTGGCATGGTACAGCGCTGTCTCTCTATTGTGTTCTTCTTGAGAGTTGCTAATTGGAGTTGAAACAGCCCTATCAACGACTGGGTATTTCTTGAGTATGGATTTTGGCATCTCTAACTTAAGGTTTCATGCGAAGTGAAGGCAGAAAATGCGACCTCAACCTGGAGTGCTTTAATAATTTGCCCGTTTCAAGAGGACATGCATCTCACTGCTCAAGAGTTCATATAGCTGCGTGTCTCCAGTATGATAAGAATACGCCTTAGGGTCATACATCAGTCTTTCTGGAAGTCTCACGCTGTGTCTCCATGCAACGCAAAAGTAAAGTAGACGGATTCGTCGGAGGTGAACCTGGAAGAAGAACGCAAAGGTTCTAGGGCAGAAAAGGATGGAGTTTAAGTAGGTAGGGTTGAGCGGAATTGCTTCACTAGAACCCCGCCCTACGGCGGGGCGAAGCGAATTCCATCCAGACAGCCGCGCCGCAACAGCACAACTATAGTGTGGTAGTCTCTACCACGCTCATTGAACACATTGTTATGGTGCTACGGTCGGTGTTATCCAGGCACGGAGACCTGCCTTAGATATCTGAATTATCGTTCCTGATTTTTCTTTCGCTTGTTCAACCTCCGGCATCCAGAGTCCCCGCAGGCGGTTAATTTTTCAGTCAACACTGACATAGGCTTAGCCATATCAGACCCTCAATGATCAGCAAACGAAAGCTTGCATCCTAGCTGCACTTCGACGAGGGCACTAAACGGAATACTGCAGCCTTATAGGATACCTCTTGCGATTCCCAAAAACGCCAATATTGGATCCCTTTGATCCCCGAGCTTCCTAAATCAAGCGCCTCGTCCTCACAGCGCCAGCGCAAAATCCGCAACTATGGCTGCACCTCCTTTCCGTGTAAAAGCGATCTATGACTATATGTCTCCCCACGATGACGATCTCGGGTTTTCCAACGGACAAGTTATTACTGTGACTGAAGAGGAGGATGCGGACTGGTACTTTGGAGAGTATGCGGACAGCTCGGGGAAGAAACAATCAGGCCTTTTCCCGAAGAACTTTGTCAATCTGTATGAGCCAGAGACGCCGCCAAGACCATCAAGGCAAAGTCGCTCTAGGAGGGAATTTGAGGCTTCACCAGCTGTCGGTCAAGCAGAAGAAGTTGCCAAAACAGATGAACCCGAGGCTCTAGCACCTCAGGCTCAACTAGTGTCACCGCAATCAGAAACTACCAGGGATGTCGCACAACCTCGTGCTCCGGCCCCTCCAGTCGCAGCCCGAACTCCAAATTCTCCAGACATATCACCAGCAAATCCACCAGTCAATGTATCAACGAAGCCAGTGCCTCCATCTACTACGAAGCCTGCTCCTCCACCAGTAACAGAAAAACCAGCTACTGGATCGTTCAGAGACCGCATCAATGCTTTCAATAAACCTGCCGAGCCTCCTGTGGCTCCAATGAAGCCTAGCGGTTTGGGCTCTTCGGGAGGTTCTGGCTTTGTCAGGAAACCGTTTGTCGCGCCACCGCCAAGAAAAAACGCATACGTCCCACCCCCTCGCGAAGCTCCACCGCAGAAACTTTACCAGAGAGAAGAAGATCCAGAAGTAGCGGCCCAAAGTTCGAACAGCTTAGGGACTGATGTATCATCAGCCCCGTTTCCGGGTACTGCACTAGTAAACGAGGAAGAGGATCAGCCAAAGCCCACAAGCCTGAAAGATCGGATTGCATTGCTACAGAAGCAGCAAATGGAACAGGCGGCCAAGCATGCAGAAGCTGGGCAGAAGAAAGAAAGGCCGAAGCGGCCCCCCCAAAAGAAGCAAGTGGAGTCTCAAGAGGGGACCATGGAAAAAGTAAATCCCACTGAAGATAGTGCTTTGGAGAGAATCAATAGCGCAGGGACTACTGGAAAGCGCTCTACGGAGGCGGTTCCGGACGAGCCTCAGTCTGAAGCCCATACCACCACGAAATCTAGGGATGCCACTCTTATTGCAAGCCCTATAACTCCCGGGAGGGGTTCTCAGAGCGATGCCAACGACGCCGACCAATCAGGCGCAGGAGACACAGAGGGTGACGAGCTATCTACGGGTCGAGAAGATAGCGACGAGAAGCCATGGAGCAAAGCCCCTGCGGTACAGCCACATGAGCCAGACGTGAGGGATGAGAGTGATCTGGACGAAGATGAAAACGAAGAAGAGCCTGAGATGGATCCCGAAGTGAAACGGAGAATGGAGATTCGTGAACGTATGGCGAAAATGAGTGGAGGCATGGGAATGGCTGGGATGTTTGGTCCAACTCCTGGCATACCGCCAATGGCCTCAAAGAAACAAAACTCTGGCTCGAGTGAGAGGAAAACTGCCGGCAAGCCTATGACTGCGCCAACTGATGATACATCAACAGCTCGTGCACCGCCTGTGCCCATCATGCCTATGCCTGGTATGCAGAGGGTGCGAAGCCCTGAGCAAGAAGATACTCCTATTGAGGTAAGCAAGGAGGAAGAGGACATACCTAGGTCCATTGTGCAAGGACGTGAGCCTGATGAGATGCCGGATGTGGAAGACTTGAACGAAGATCCTGTGTTGCGGCCCAGGAGTACTGTAGAGCGCAGTGCCCCCCCACCAGTCCCGCAAGGTAATCAACCTTGAAAGCAAGTGTAACATGATTTTGAGTCCCGCTTACGAATATTAGATCGTCCCATTCCTGCACCGCCTAGTCAAGGTAGAGGTGCTCCCCCACCCGTACCTACTGAGCGTCCGCCACCTCAGCGTTCTGATTGTAAGTCTTCTAAGTACTAAATAAGAGGAATGATGGCGATTAATGAGTGTTGTATGTAGCTCGGCCTGTTCCACGTCCGCCGCCCAGCCAGCCCATGTCCCCGAGCACAGGATCAGAGTCCGATGACGAGATGTCAATACATACCAGAAGTCTCTCGTTGCAAGTTCCTCGAGGCGACGATTCCCATCCTCGAGGCCATGACGCTGCTTTTCCGATACAAAGTGGTGGCCCTCCGCCTTCCCTTCCGAGCAGGGCTCAGGTTCCACAGTCACCTACCACTGAGTACAACTCCCGAAATCCAAATATGGGCTCGAGAGAATTATCCTCAGCATCACCGGTCAGCGCTATAAATCCAGCCAAGAGATCAAGTCGTGTGCCACCAATACCTGGACTAAGCCCTACTGTACCAACAACGCCCCAGATGCGAGAGCCGCCGCCACCGCCCCCAACCGGCCGACCTTCAAATAGGATTTCTTCAGGAAATGGCACATTGCCGCCTCCTGTGCCCATACGTCGACCACAAGACGACAGTGATGGAGAAGTCACGGAGTACGATGGTGATTGTGATACCGATATGGCTCCAGGGGCAAATCACAAGGATGCCCTTAGGTCCCACGAGCGAGTCTCAAGTCTAGAGGATGATTCAATGAATGAGAAAACCACATTGCACCATTCAGGATTGCCATCAATTGGTCCATCACCGTCTGCTGCACCTCGATCTGTCCCACCTCCACCGCCAAACCAACCGCCCAGGAATATCCGCCGGTCCTCAGACATGCCAAGGGCGCCACCACCTCCTCCGCCACCACATAAAGAGCAGACCTTCGAACCTCAAGATGATGAATATGACCCGTACAGACATCCCATTGCTACGCCTCGTGGCCCTAACAATGCTCAAGTTGATAGTCTGGAAGGTCCGACGACTCCGATGCTGGAGGACCCGGACGATTTGTACTCAGCCTCTCCGCCCCGGCGGTCAATGCCGCCACCTCCAGCGGCCCAGAACCCGGCGCATTACGCTTCACCGCCTTCTTTATCTGCTTCCGGGAGATCGATGCCACGGCAGTCATTGGAAGTACAACGTTCGAATACTAACGTTAGAAGATCGATGGATATACCCCGGCCCTCTGGCGAGCAAGGCTTCATCGCTGAAGATATTGACGTGGGTCAGAATAGCCAATGGTGGGCACAACCTAGAATACCACCTCCAGTCCTCCAGAATCGCCGTGATGTAGTATACGAAATTGAAGATGCCGTAACCACACAAGGGAGCAAACAAGTTGTAACAAAGTCTGTACATGTTCTGTATATGGATTATTCCCAGACGGTCATCACAGCACAGTTCGAAGTGAGGGACAAGTCGAATGTAAGCTTCGAGCAAAGACATGAACCGCCTCCAGGACGTCTGCGTCAAGATCAGTTGGAAAATGCTCATACGAAGTTGGGTTCACGTATTGCTGAAAATGCTGCCTCTAAGAAGGAAACCGTGGTGGAAGACGGGACTCCCCACGCCCTAGTCCTTGAGCTCATGGAGTCTCTCCCTGACGCTCTGCTCCCAGTCGGTGTACGTGCGTACGGCGCTCAAGTATACGCCAATTTAGCGAATGCTTCTGTACAGCAATTCGACGAAATCCGTTCTGGAGACATAGTAACGTTCCGTAGCGCCAGGTTTCAGGGTCATCGAGGACCTATGCACACCAAATATAGTATCGAGGTTGGAAAACCTGACCACGTAGGTGTGGTCGTCGACTGGGATGGCACCAAGAAGAAAGTAAGAGCTTGGGAGCAAGGTCGAGAGAGCAAAAAGGTTAAGATGGAGAGTTTTAAGCTAGGGGATATGCGGAGTGGTGAAGTCAAGGTTTGGCGGGTTATGACAAGACAGTGGGTCGGCTGGGACGTACGAAATTGAAGACCCTTGTCATTGTCTGTAAGCATGCAAAACTGTCTACATTCGTGCAGCGGCAATCTTCGTAGGTATCCAAGATGTCTTGAGCATAGCGAGAGGAATCTATCATCTTTTAAATAGGGCGTGCTCAAATCCACCGTCAAAGGCTGCACTACTAACGCCACGCAGAGGTCATGGCTATATGCCTAGCCTATCACTGGCTTTTCTCCCTTTTTCGTTCTATTGATGCGCCAAGCCTCGCTGACAGAGCGAACATTTAGCCAGAGCAGTGAAAATCGATTCACCTTCTCCAATACACAATTAATCACTCAGACGGAAAGGTACCACAACCCCTTCACTGCTGCAACTACTACGGGTTCACTAACAGAAATACAGCGTTCCTATCCTAACGACCTCTGTATGTCATGCTTGGCTACCTTACCTAGCTTTCAACCGCCCTGGACGCTCATCCGAATACGCCTAACCCTACTTAAGCGAGATCACGTGGTTACAGGGCCAGTGGAGTTCTTGCGCTTGGTAAACCAATAACTCTGCTTAGAGACAACTATCTAAGCTATTACGTCCCATCATGGCCCTGGACGAACCAGGCATGATGTCTCCTCCACCCAAATCTACAGTGGAATTCCACAATGCGGTGGAGTTCCAAGGCTATGCGAGCACCGCCAACGTTAATTATCGTGATCAACCACCGAAGACTGCCCAGCACTATCGCTCAAGGCCACCAAGTCTGGGTAATTCAGCTGATTCAGACTCGAGCCTTGACTCATCGGACGATGCCCGGGTAATGGCTATGATTGATGCCGTCTCCACTAATTCCTCCTCAGATGGAGACCCGCAAGGTGCCCCAAAAGTTCCATTCCTATGTCAAGCATTACACATTTAACTGTTCCAGAGTTCGAGACCGCTCGAGCGTCCCCAATCTCATCAGCCTCAGCCGGCGAAGGTGGTATTACCCCAAGGGTGTACTCAATTAACAAAATTACCACTATCAATGGCCCTATCTCCGTCCCAGAAAGTCCTCGGCGTCCCAATCCACGGGCTCCTCGACGCTCCAATCTAAGGGATCCGAAGGTCGCGTATTCACGGACACCACCACGCCGACCCAACTCAGGATTTTTTGTGACAGCTGTCGGATCTCCCTTGCGGCCCCATATGACCTCACATTCCCCAACTTACATGGATGTACCAGCATTAATGCGTTCGCGTTCTTCAACCGTTATTGGTCTCTCAACAACAGATCAAACCATAGGGCGTCCCCCAACTTCTAGGTTGCGATCCCCTACGATACGCCGGCCAACATCATCGTATTCCCCAGCTACGGGTTCCTCAGAGCGTCCCCCAGTGGCTCTTCGCTCTACTACCTCAATAGAAGTTGCAGGATCTAGATTGATTGATGCAACGAGAATTCAGTCTCCAACAAGTCATCTACCAGAAGCTAATGGGTCTGTAACAGCTACGGTCCCTTTGGAGCGTCCCCAAGAGCCCATAATTTCTCCTGCTTCTCAACGTTCTGCAATTTCTAGATCGGCTAATAGTATGATACGTGCGTCGGCATTAACGTCTCCTATGGCTACTTTGGGTCGTTCGACAGGTGCAATGACACGTTCTCCACAGTGTTTTCCTGTGGCGAAATCTCAAAAGTCGGTGCGTTTTCAGATTACCAACACTTCGATGCACCATCAACCATCGATGAATTCACCACAAATACCAACACATGAGCCATCAACTCTGACACGTGGATCGCAAACTTTCACACAATACTTTTACACTCCTACACGTCAGGCCACAACCTTAAGTACTTTACCACTCCATTCAACAAGACCTCACCGAGGTCCTCCCAATCATCCACTTGTCCCAACTAGGCCAAGAGCACTCACAAAAAGCCAAGCTGTCGCACACGCCCAAGAGATCATGGCTGCTAAGCAAGATTCCACGACGCATAGTCCAACACATCCCCTGCCTTTTGGAGTTGGTCTCACGCACCATGAAGTCGCAAGGCAAGCTGAAGCCGAGAGAGTGAGAATCCAAGAATTTGCTGCTAGGAAGACGGCGGAAAACAACCCACCACAGTCACCTAAAGGCATTAGGCGTGAAACAATCGCATTCATCAGAGCAGCTACAAATCGGCGTCTAGATGCACAAGAATATGCCGCACGTATGGCAAAGGAGACAGAAGCTAAGAGGACAATGCAACAGAAAGCTGAGAGGATGATGCAGAACATCCGCCGAGTGGAGGCCGATGTCTACGGCACGGCACCTCAGATGGCAGAACCAAACAAAGAGATGATCGAGGCAGCACAGATCCTGATGCAGTTGCAGCAGGCAAATATCGCCAACTTACAGTCCATGATACAAATGGCGGAACAGCAAGTAGCGCAACAGCAAGCAGCAGCACGCCAAGCAGCGGAATTTCAAGCAGCTCAGCACCGAGCAGCAGGAATACGAGCAGCGCAACGCCAAGCGGCAAGTGAGGCAGACTCCGCTGCTACAAGACTCTTGTATGCGAGACATGGGTGGGATCTTCAATTTGAGGAGCAGAGGCGGGAGCGTGAGCGTGCGAGGGAGGAGATGGAGAGACGGTTGAATGAGGAGTGGGCGAGGAGGAATTCGTCAACGGGTAGGTTACTCCTTTTAGATGGTGAGGTCTCAGATTCGCTTACAATATTTCTAGGCCAGTTCTCAGGCGGGTTCTCGGGGGAGTTTTTGGGGGGGTTTTCCGGTGGACATTGAGATGAACATTCAGGCGGGCATCCTAAGAACAGAAGACTTGGTTAAGAAAGATATCTAAGGGGTGCAGTTGTGGGCAGTCTTTCAGACGGATGATTTCGCCACTAGAAATTACTCAGGTGTAGTATCGGAGACGTCAACTTTCTAGACTTGCAGAGGTCGAGTGGAGGTAGGCTGGAATGAACATATTAGCAAGCATCGGTATCCAAGGTATTATGTCGGTTTTGCCAAATATGTGGGCTAGCATAGATTATCGTAGCAATGAAAAGCCTCCTGTCCTCTCCTACCTAAACGCAAACACGGCCCTCTCCAGCGGCACCCTCTCCGTCTCCCAAGCCAACCAATCACTTCTCGTCGTCGGAAACAATCCCATTCCATTGACCTTCCATATTCCTAGTCCTAACGCCACAAGATTCATTGCTACATACATCGCCTTGACCATCCACAGCGTCTTCCGTGTCCCCTCCGTCTCAAATCTCGTAAAAACAGTATTTGTCTGCAGTAGCCCTTGGATAGGATTCTTGAAGAGCATGAATACCATCATGATACTGAAAATTTGGAGACTGTTGCCGGACATGTACATCATGATGGCATTCATGGGGAGGGCTTTGGCGGGGGCTAGGGCGAGTTCCCATGATTTTTTTATCTTGAGTGTATCGGTTTCTTCAGGGGTTGGGGGTTTACGTTGGGCGAGTTGTTTGGCAGCAGCGCGCTGAGATGGATTAGCACCAGGTCTGGGAGGTAGAAGGTCAGAGGAGCTTGCCTTGCCGCTGAGCGCTGCTGAATAACCCGGCGGATCAGGGATGTTGGATGATTTAGGTCTGGGCTTTGGAGGATTGGTGAGGTCGGTGACCCATCGTGGTGGCGGTAGAGATTGCGAGGACATATTTGCTGCCATATCAAAGTCTTGAGAGTGACAAGATAAAGATGTATTGGTAAAGTGATGCTTCAATGAAGTCGAAATGGAGCTCCACGGGTCAGCCCTATGGCTTTCCGCCCCTGCCGCGCCGCGCCGCTATTTATTCGGTCAAAGGGACAATCATCTCATGTCTACGGAATATGTTGTTTTGAACATAGCATGGTTAACCTCTTGGAAAATATATACTACATTCATTACGGCCTGTGCATAATGGAGAGAATCATTTGATGTTTGGTATAGGCCCTGGCCAGGCCAGCGCAAAGGATTCATCCAAAATGAGCTCAGGAGATGCGAAGCTTTTCGCGAGGGTGCGTGCCTTCCTTCTTCACTCCGTATAAGACGCACTTTCCTTACCGTGTTTTTAAATCTCCAATTGAAAGATGATTGCGGGTCTATTCCTTGGGATGGTAAAGCTTCCATGACTACGGAGTATATAGAAGAACGTTTGATTTTCAATTCAGCCGCTCTTGAATCATCGTATCTTAGTCTACATCATGTCAAGAACAGCAACTGCCAATCATGTCGAGGATATAACACCTCCCCCTCCCCTTCGAAAACCATTCTTTCAAAGAGATGTTGACGAAGCGCAGGGCAAGGTTGCCGAGTTGCGACTCGAGCTCGCGAGTGGGGGCAAGAAAGACAAGAACCATTCGGCCAAGAAGATCGCCCTCAAGAAAGTCGTGGCAAATATGACAATGAGCAACAATGATATGGTGGCATTATTCCCCGATATCATCGGCTGCATGCAAATCCCAAGTCTGGAAATTAAGAAGATGTAGGTTCTCTGCTACTGAGCAGCATAGGTCGTAAATTTGTTGACCAGTCTATAGGTGCTTTCTCTTCTTAGTCAACTACGCCCGGGTGAAGCCAGAGGTTGCGTTGAAAGCACTTCCTGTACTTGTCACTGTATGTCTGTTCGATTGTTTATGAATCTGGGTATCGCCTAATCGTACAACGTTTTATAGGATATGGATGACTCAAATCCCTTGATAAGAGCGCTTGCCATTCGCACGATGTCCTACATTCATGTCCGCGAGTTCGTTGAGGCCACTGTACCACCTGTGAAAGTATTGCTCAAAGACCAGGATCCTTACGTCCGCAAGACAGCGGCATTCACTGTAGCAAAGCTTTATGATCACGACAGACAGCTTGTTGAGGCATCAGACCTGATTGACAGACTTAACGGCATGCTCAGAGATGACAATCCCACCGTGGTTGCGAGTGCTCTAGCAGCCTTGATGGATATTTGGGAGAGAAGTGAAACCATCAAGCTTACTATCGACTATGCTAGCGCTTCCAAGATTATACAGATATTACCAGACTGCTCAGAGTACATCTTTTCCACCCGTCGCCACAGGTCAGGGCTTACAATGCTACAGATGGGGCCAGACCTACATATTAGAAGCACTCATGTCATACGTTCCCCAAGACACTGCAGAAGCACTGCTTCTCGCTGAACGAATCGCACCTCGTTTGTCCCATTCGAATTCAGCTGTGGTGCTTACATGCACCCGTGTAGTTTTATATCTAATGAACTACATCGCTGACGAAAAGCACATTTCTTCCCTTTGCCGCAAACTTTCACCACCACTTGTAACATTACTAGCGAAGGGGCCAGAAGTTCAATACCTTGCGCTTCGTAATGCTCTGCTAATTCTCCAGCGAAGACCTGAAGTCCTACGAAATGATATACGAGTCTTCTTTTGCAAATACAATGATCCCATCTACGTCAAGGTTACGAAGTTAGAGCTGATTTTCATGCTGGCGTCGGAAAAGAACATAAAGGAAGTTTTGACAGAATTAAGAGAGTATGCTACCTCCGCCAATAGATCCGAGACGAAAAGCTGATCTTTGTATTAGGTACGCTACTGAAATAGACGTGCACTTCGTCCGCAAATCAGTCAGAGCAATTGGCAAGTTGGCTATCAAAATCGAGCCAGCAGCACAACTTTGCATAGATTCCCTCCTTGAGTTGGTCGCTACTAAGGTCTCGTACATCGTTCAAGAAGCGACGGTGGTAATCCGAAATATATTCAGAAAGTACCCAAACCAGTATGAATCTATTATCTCTACACTTTGCGAGAACCTCGATTCCCTAGACGAGCCTGAGGCGAAAGCAGCAATGATATGGGTCATTGGCCAATACGCCGACAGAATCGACAATTCGGACGTCTTACTGGATGATTTCTTGTATTCATTCGCGGAGGAGCCGGTAGAGGTTCAACTGGCCTTGCTCACAGCAACAGTTAAGCTCTTCATACAACGCCCCACAAAAGGCCAGGAATTAGTACCTAAAGTTCTCCAATGGGCTACCGAAGAGACGGACAACCCGGATCTCCGGGATCGAGGTTACATGTATTGGCGACTTCTCTCGTCGGATCCAGCAATCGCAAAGCAAATAGTAATGGGCGAGAAGCCAGCAATTACGGCCGAATCGGAAAAGCTCGACCCTGCCACATTGGAGGAAATGTGCCTCAATGTTGGAACATTGGCTACGGTCTATCTCAAGCCTGTGCAACAAGTCTTCCGATCAGCCCGAGTACGGAAGCTTATCGATAGCCCTGCTCTGCAGAAACATACTTTACCTACTCACGTTGCAAAGGAAGCACAAAGCTCGCTTCCTTCAGTGAATGGAGGCGGGTCCGGAGCAGGACCGGCGCCTGCCAACGGAAATGTTGCGGCTGCTGCCGATGCTGCCGATGCCTATTTCTCCCAATTGAATACACACAACATGGCCGCGATGAATCTGAGTGATGATGGGTTTGGAGGAAGCCCAACCATGGGCTTGGCAGGGGAACGGCAGTATGTAGTGAATCAGAATTACCCCCAGGAGGTATACCAGCCTCAAGTCGGGGGAGGGAATGGCGATTTGCTGTTGCTCTAAATCGGGACTGCTGTATATATGTATGGTCTAGATGAATCGAGTATTCGAATCAATCACGGAACGCCTATTAGGGCCTGGGGTAGAAAATATTCGAGAGGATAATGCTTGTTGCCTTCAGGTGCCTACTAATCATCATCTGTTATCCTCGTGTTTATTCCGTGCATGTAACCATTGAGAACAGGGCAGTATTACAAAGCCCTGAAACTGAACATGGATTACATCTCGGCTCTGATGACAACAATCTAGATACCTTTTTCCAAATTCGACGTCTCCACTGTGTCATATGTTGCATATACATACCGGCTCTAGAGCCCACTTTGAACCAAATCCTCTTAAACTCATAGGCAGCATGTCCTGGAAAAATCCTCCCGGCCAAGGAATCATGTCCGGATACTTGGGTGTTGCAAGGCAAATAAATGGATGGAACGGAAGAGGGAACAGCTCAGTACGGAGGAGGGCAAAAGCTATGTACAGTATGCCGGGACCCCCTAAGTCGTAGAGATATGTACGAGTACGAGTACCACTCCCCGCCCACTTCTCCGGGCTGCACGAGGTGGGGCAGAAGCTTTTTTCTTCCGCAGCTTGGTGGTCTTGAGGGTTGGAAGGACTGTGTTTCTGCACTGGGACTTTTTTTCTTTTTCTTTACGGGTGCTGGTGATGTGGTGGGGAGGGCATGGCTTTGGGGTGGGTTTGGGTGGGTTTGAGGCGTTGGGGTGGAGGTCTCGGTATCGAGGCGGGGAGGTGGAGTGATGATTAGGTTACTGGATTGTACCTCTTTGTATAGATAATGGGCTTGTAGACTGGGGTGTTTCGTGATTGTGCAGGTTGATGGGTTTATTCGATGTCTCATAGATGGAATAGAAAACGGCTTCTTTTAGACCGTTTTTCATTATGGGTAAGACTAGGGGAGAGTTTTGATACACATTCTCCAGAAGTTCTATAGGAGGCAGGCCTTGATAGCCCGTAGCGATGTTCCTGGCCCTGTATCATTTGCGCGTGATTCGAAGCCATCGAGTCATGCTTTGAGTAACAGTTCTGAAGGGATAGGTACTTGGCAGACATTTTGTCGGGTCGCTTGGATACAGTTTATCCGGATTCACGTGCTGACACCAAGCATTTGAAGTACTTTTTGGTGTTGATCATGGATTTGGCAGAGTATTGGCGAGCTGGCGATGGCATACTGCAGGGCGATAGGGTCTTCAAGTGTTTCATCCTGGTGATATCTTTCATGCTTTCTTTGGTCCCGTTTGAATAGATTCTTCCTGATCAGCGCAGATTCTAATTCGAGAGAGTGATTTCAATTAGCCATCGTTGCGAATCTGGGCAATATTTGTATCTTACATTTGAAGAACAACTTTGATTAGTGGCGTTATATTTCGAGAGCCCAAGCAGAGTCGGCCATTACCTAGCGGCTGCTGTGATCTCTCATGGTGAGAATGTCTCGAATTCGAAGTTCCATATTTCTCCGGCATGTTCGTCGTAGCCCCAGCCTTTCGAGCTTCTAGTGCCTACGTGTTGTAGAAGGCTGGGGAAGTGAGCAAAGCGAGCCAAGTCTTCCGTGTCCGCATAACGTTCGAGGAGCATATCGATATAATAGTCTTCATATATAGCTTTGTTGATTCGTTCAATTACTTGTGGCACAATCTTTCGGGGGAAGATAAAGCCTTGCGAGCAGCACCCAAAGCGTGACATTAGTCTGACGCCAGCAGGCGGGGGTTGCATGGTCACGCGGCCGGCCATAAAATAAAGGCTGATAAAAGCGGGTAGAAAGCAGCAGCAAATGACAGCGACATGAAAATTGGAGATATGTCGTCGCAGGAGTGGCAAGCGGGCACGTGATCCAATAAGCGCAGATAGCAAGACCACAAACAGAAGAAAGGACCAGCCGAGATACCGCGGCCATTCTTCGCTGTTCCAGCCCAGAAGGGCTTCTGTGTAGAACATCCTCATATACAGCCAATTGACATTCCCCACCTGAGCCTGGATTTTCCGCAATGAGGACATAGCCAAGTTATACCACCCTTCTCTTGCAATAACGTCGTCCTCAACGACTGTAATCCACTCCGCACCTGTCTTCAAACAGTTGCTGAGAAGATAACCGTAGTCATACATCGATTTGTTCCGCGGATGATAGTTTTCCTCAAACAAGCGTAGTTGGGCTGAGTCAGTGTTGGATACATCGTAAGTCAGCACCCTATTGGAGACGGCTTTCAGCCATGGTTCATGGTAGACTGGATGAACAGACGGATCTGTGTGGGCGATGAACAAGATGAGGTATATCTTGGCACGCTCTGCGTCCGAGAGACCTTCCAACAATGACCCTACGGTACCTCTGACATACTGTTCCTTTGAAGGGCGCGCAACCGTGGCCACCCCGATGCACATAGATGGGTTTTCGGAATGTGGTGGACCAGACGAGTCAGTGTGGTTGAGATTCCCAAGATATGCGTAAGCTTGCTTCTCGCGTTCGATGGAATACGATCGCTGGTATCCTTTTTTCTCATCGAAGAAGTAAGTTGTCGGATCACGAGCAGAGGCAATCGCGCAATATCGGAAACACATGTACCAAGCGAGCGAAAAGGACAGCAAAGCCCAAAGAGTCGTAGAGCGCCAGAGATGGCGGAGGGTAAAACATGATCTCCTCTCATCCAACCATCCTGGCTCCATTGTGCGCTTTCGACTCATCGGCGAGACCCAAGCCGAAGGGTCGCTTTCAAGACGTCGCAACCTGCCAGCCTCTGGGTTGTGGCTTATATATACCGCGTGATTGAATTTGCTTCGATTACCGGTTATTTTGGGACCTGCGAGAGATATGATACCTACCTAGATGTTTGCCCACCCGCCACCGGATTGCATACTATGTACGGAATACGGAGTACGGAGTACGGAAGTACGAGTACTCCATACTACGTATGTACTACGTACCTAGTAAGGTACCTACCTAGGTACCTTAGTCCTTTGGTAGGATCAACGGCACGGGAACCCGCCCGATCCCCGAGACATTGACACCCAATGACTACAGTAGGTACCTTACGGAATACGGTACATACATATGTACTTCAACTTGGCAATTTTACTGTGGTACTTCGTATGCAAGCTTATGGCGTGGTAAATTCGGTTAGAATATGGAAATTGGGGCTTGGAGGCCAGATAAGCACTCGTGGCGCCGGGAAGTCTTCAAAATTTCGAATCACACTGTAAACCAATGCTCGGGGCGTTTAAAGCACCACCCAAATTGAGCCAATCAGACCACCACGACCACCTAGAACTACTCTCAACCTCAACTTGCAATTTCACCGCAAATTCATCCATCCTCCCATCATCATCATCCTCCCTTCCTTTTCACTATTAATCGAGCTGATCGTCGACCATATGAATCAGCTGCATCGAGCGATCTTTACTGACTGACTTGTTTGAACTTCGAATTTGATAGTATTCTACGAGTATCTTATCGTCCTGACGGGAGCCTGACCGCCGCCTATTTTGCGCCGTCTACTATCTATCTATGCAGTGTGATTGGTGAATTAAATCACTTCCCGGCGGCACGAGTAGAGGACGTTGTAGCCAAAAATAACCGACCACTCAGGCTCGGTGTGTTGTCGCTGCTGCTTTCCATCCGTCATACTGATGATATTCTGGCCTCGCCGCTAACCACGAACCTATTGCCCGTGCACCAGTATTGTAGTCGTCATATCCAACAACTGTGTCAGGAGGAAGAGACCCATGCCTAGTTTTCTGCTGTGTCCGAGTGTCCCTTTGTGGCTGTCATAACCAAACACTTTACGCTCGAACGGCGAAAGCTGAGTGCAAGAAGACAAGGGTTCGGGGGTGATCGCCAGTCGTGCAAATCAAAAAGTGCCCTCAGCCCCTTCGGATCTACCAAGTACGACGTACGACGTACGACGTACGACGTAGAGAACTCATCAAGCGCCAGTTCCAAACATCTGTGACAAGACTAATGCACCTTCGAGTCTCGACCGGTTGCTGGGCGAATGGCAAGGTGCGGCAGGACAGCCATGCTTTTGGATCAATGTCGTTCATCATAATTACCCATGGCCACTCCCTTCTGGCATCCTATCTCATCTATACCATTTTATCAGCAAGTCTCGATTCCCAAGGGCACGTCAATGTACATTCACCTTGGCTAAAAGTGTTGTGGCGTCGTGCGTTACGATTTAGATATATTGATCTTTCTGCCTTTGTCGTCCCAGCGAGCGATGGAAGCTGGTCCTACCCCAACCTCATTTCAGCAGCAATTTTTTCGTAACACTGGCTTAGGTGTACTCAATGATCTCAATACATGGCTTCGAGGGCGACGACATCGAAGCGAACAGAAAAAGATTGTTATTAGCACTTCCCGTTGGACTGCCTTGAGCCGATGTGGCGTTCATGTACTGCCTGTTCTTGTCTCAATTGCCATAATCATAATCAATATCCGACAAGTATACATCGGGATCGACTTCCAAAGTCTTGTCACCTCAGAGACGATCAACATCGCCTTTCTTCAAACAGCAGCGAAACTCCAGGAGCTACTAATCGTTGCAAGCCTTACGACCATTGTCTTTCAGCTACTTCGTGACGAACTACTTTACGGCGATGGAATACCGTTGGGATTGATAGGAGCCGGAATCGACTTTACCAAATTGAGCTACTTCTGGTCACCAGAAATTCTAGGTAGCGTCACAAGCTTATTCAGGGGCCGCAGGAAATACAGAAAGATCCAGTTGGGGCTCTTCCTTATCTTAGCTGGTGCACTTGCCCTTCTTGCAGGTCCTTCATGTGCTGTACTACTAGTACCACAAAACCAAGATTGGCCCGCTGGAGGGACTTCATTATTCTTAAACGGCACGAAGGACGAATTCTGGCCGGTGGAACTTACTGCAAATTCATCTCAAGCGTCGACGTGCTCTTCCTCCTCTGGAACCCGCTACGGCATCTGTCCAAGCGGTGGTTATCACTCGCTCTGGTCGCATTATGCCAAGCTTGACCACTCGATTTTCACAAATGTTGTACCTTCCTATGCGAAAGAACTCTCGGGTAATCGTTATTATTGGTCTATTGAGAGCATGCAGCCTGTGTCGTGTAGAACTATTTCTCTGGGTCAACCGCAAGGCAGTCGTTACGTCGTCCAACCTCACCTGTCCGTCTCTGTATTGTTGGATCAGCTGATGCAAGATTGGTGGAATGCTCTGCTATCAAAGAAGCCTTACAAGGAGCACGATATTGATAACCGGCAAGCAGTGTCCTCAAATGTCTTGAGTCCGCTTGTTCACGTACATTGCTCACCAGCCGAAGTGCTTCCATCATCGAACCGTACAGTTCAGTTTCCCACCTTCGAATCGTCCCAACCTTTTCAGATGCAGGATATAGCAGGTTCTGTGATCTCCGATCAACCAACAAACCACCTCCAGTTTTCCTGGGTTCCTCTTCCTGCAAGCTACGAGTCTGTCAGTACTGGGGCTGTTCTGCAATCAGCTTGGGGCCCTGATAACCAGTCGCGCCTCGTCGTTGGCTGCTCTGTTCAAGCGCGATGGGTGCCCGCTCATCTCCAAACAGAAGCATATACGTTTTGGCAAGGCTGGTTCCCCAAGAATATCACATTTGATCACGCATATCCTATAAAAGGAGGTCTTTTACTGGATGGAACAAGACAGAGCACGCGAAACGCTATTGCTGTCGATGAGTCTTGGTTGAATACACTCACACCTCCCACCCCAGTTGAGGGACCTGGCTACTTTGATTGGGGTCCATCAACGGTCGAAAGTATCCTAAGCAGTGTCAGACTAATGGAAGAGATAGGATCTAATAAAGGATCTCTCGTTGATAGTTGGCAACCTCAGGGCGATACGAGTCGGCCCGATATGCTCGCGTCAGTGATTGGGAGTGTTTTTGCAGATGGGCTCTCAAGGGTAAACATAGAAAGGATGTACAAAATCCAAGGCAGTCCATCTCAGTGGACTTTTGCAGACTATGACAAGGAAGAAGACTTCGACAATCTTCTCCTCCAAGGAAAACGCGCGGTGAAGAACCCAAATCCATCCCAAAAGGATGTTAACGAAATCAGTGTGGAGTTTTCCATAACCGGTCTTAGCTACAGGCGCAATTTGGTTCAGAATCTTGCGATGGTTGTTCTGTTTTTGCACATAGCTGTTGCAACGTTGCACACGGTGTGGACAGTAGGACGAGGCAAATCATCCGCCTGCTGGGATTCCGTAACAGAAATCCTAGTCCTCGCACAGAATTCAAAGCCTGCTTATCGTTCGCTACGGAACACAGCCGCTGGTCTCCAACATTCATACACTTTTGCAAAGAAAATCAGTATCCGGCCAACGAAGCTTCCAAACGCCCAGGAAGCTGATCATCTTGAATTTCTTCTTGAGGAAGAGGAGGTCCACGCCGAAAATGAAATGATTGACATGGAGCAACCAAACCTTCCACCCTCCCAATCTGCCAAGAGCTCGGTTGTCCACGTCGATGAATCATCGTCAGGTCTAGCCAATATCTCGCACCCCTCGACATGGCCTACCTACCGACGGCCTAGCAGTGCACCATCGTTATGGTCGTCAGAACAGCTCGATGATGCGCAACCATCAGATTTAGAGTCACCTCTTCTTGCTCCTTCGAACCAAGACTTGCGCGTTCCACCAGGATTGCGAGTCAAGGACGACCATGCTTATGGATGAGGAAGTTGTTCCTAAAAAAGAGAAAAACTGTGCAGTATAATTGAAGCCTTACACAGTCGCCAAAGAATGGCGCAGTGGTCACTTATTTGCAATGAGCCTACTTTTTAAAGTCCCTAATAGGAAGAAGGCGCTTCTGTCGCTATTTGGCAAAGCGGGAAAGCTCCGTCAAGCCTGTGGTTCGGAAGCCGCGGGTGGCATGCACAATTTCGGAGTGAGCGAAGACGTCGTTCCAGCGTTAAAGTACGGCCAAAGTCATACATATGTTTTCAACTACTTGTTGCGATATCCTAGTACCAGCCATGCTGACGTTCATAGCAGCCATATGGTGCCAGCGAAATAGAAAGACCACCAAAATGTCAGCATGGAAGTTCTTCCAATAAAAGAACAGACGCTACCAAACAAACCAAGGCAGATATGAGTTTATTCTAAGGCGATGGCTGGAGGTTTGGTATACATTGACCAAAGCGGTTAGTAGCGGAACCTCTACTATCAGCTGGGGGAGCCTTGGCACCGAGCCTTCCACGCTTCGGCTCTGGGCAACGTCGGCATCTTGTACTTAATAGGGGCGAGGCCTCACTAGCGGAATGCCAGTATTTTGTCCTTCATGATCCAAATACTATCATACTGCCAGTACTTCACACTGCCAGATTGCCTCGTTACTTCTACCCTTTTATTAGGGGAGCTAATAGCTTATTCATAGAAGCCTGAGCAGGACGGAGAAAAACATACAAAGTGTGGCAAAGCCAAAACTCACCTGATGCGGCAGGCTTTACCGAATTGAGTGAATTCATTTGCACACAGGCTACACCTGCCATAGAAGATCAACGTTGTAGTCGTCCCGGTAGTAGTAAGGGTAGAGGAGAGACGAATGCGAGGCGCGAGAGGAAGCTCAGAGCCAAAGATAGGCGAAGAGACGAAGTAATTAGATTTAACAACCAAGTCTTTCGTTGAGCATATGAAACTAATACCGACGTTCTGCAACGAGGAAATCTTCGATTACGAACCTTCAGAATACCGATCCAAGCAGCTTTGTTGTTCCTGATTGGAAACCGCTTTTCCACACAGCCTTCCCATAACACATTCTAATACCATCAACGAGCCTCGCATTCTCTATTTCTCCTACTGCAATTCCTCTTCTCCCCCCTACTCCATTACCTACGCACCCCCCACCCCCCCCTTCCCCCCTTT
>JAABUP010004510.1_pt1 | contig 22627 bp, 25 predicted proteins | sample 5559201 | NCBI WGS metagenome assembly JAABUP01 (sample SAMN10711887, study PRJNA513373) | rock metagenome | isolation source: Antarctica rocks | place: Antarctica | reverse complement strand
GCTCTACCTCGGCTTCTTCCAGTTCGTGCACAACGCGCGCCGACGCGGCAAAGCCCTGCTCGGCGCCATGGTTGCAGCCCTGGTCGCATGACCCCGGCCTACCACCCCGAAACCCGACAAGAGCCTCCGGCAATAGCGGGGCCGGCAATAGCGGGGCCGGCAATAGCGAAGCCGGCAACAGTGGAGCCAGCAACAGCGGAGTCGAAGAATGAACGTCCTAGCCGAACCCGGCGTCCGCCACGTCTTCTTGCGCGACATGGTGCTGCAAGGCAGCATCGGCTGGTATCAGCACGAGCACGGCGGCACCCAGCGTGTCCGCATCAACGTGGACCTCGGCGTCGATGAGGACGCCGACGCCGCCGACGAGCTGAAGCGCGTGGTGAGTTATGAGACCGTGGCCATAGCGGTGCGGCAGATCGTGGCGGCTGGGCACATCAAGCTGGTCGAGACCCTGGCCGAGCGCATCGCCAGCGCCTGCCTGACCGACCCGCGGGTGCGGCTCGCGCGGGTCCAGGTCGAAAAGCTGGACGTGTTCGCAGACGCCGCGGCGGCCGGCGTCGCAATAGTTCGGCACAGAAGCGGAACAGATGTCCGGACCTTGGGTTGAGGTTGTCCACGGGCGTCCGTCCAATGCCAATGATTGCAGAGACATGCACGATGACGCTCAGCACAAAGACTCGCGGCAACACCCAAGCATAGTAAAATCAAGCTTTTAGCGCTTTTGCCCAAAGTATGGGCAATCCGGTGGAATCCTCGTGAAACCGCGGCGGCAAGCTCCTCGTCCGTCACTCTTCCACAGAGTTGTCCACAGCTTCCGTGGATAGAAAAAGCCTTTTGGGACCGGCACTGCACGACCGGGGCCACTTGAGCCATGGACGGCCATGCCCCTATTGGGACCCATGCACGACGCTGATCCTTCGCTGGCCCAACCCGCACAAAACGAGCCTGGCCAGCCTCCAGCCAGCACAGCCCCCGCAGAAGCCGGCCCGAAAGGCGTGGGTGTGATCGAACGCGCGCTGCTAACCATGCCGCTCAGCCCCGGTGTCTACCGCATGCTGGATGCGCGGGGCGACGCCCTCTATGTCGGCAAGGCCAAGAGCCTCAAGAAGCGCGTCTACTCCTACACGCAAACCGCCCGGCTGAACGAGCGCCTGCGCCGCATGGTGTCGGAAACGGTCTCGATGGAGATCGTGACGACGCACACCGAGGCCGAAGCCTTGTTGCTTGAAGCAAACCTTATCAAGCGGTTGAAGCCTCGTTTTAACATCGTACTTCGGGACGACAAGAGCTATCCGTGGCTGATGCTGACCGAGGACCATCCGTTCCCGCAGATCGTCAAGCACCGCGGCACCCGGTCGCGCAAAGGCAGCTACTACGGGCCGTTCGCGTCGGTGTGGTCGGTCAACCAGACGGTGAACGCCATGCAGCGCGTGTTCCTGCTGCGGTCGTGCCAGGACAGCGTGTTCGCCAACCGCAGCCGCCCGTGCCTGCTGCACCAGATCCGCCGCTGCTCGGCGCCCTGCGTCGGCCGAATCGGCGCCGAGGACTACGGCCGTCTGGTGGACCAGGCCCGCGCCTTCCTGGGCGGCAAGGCGAACACGGTACAGAAGGAGTTGGCCCACGAGATGGAGGCGGCGGCGGAGCACCTGGAGTACGAGCGCGCGGCGGCGGTCCGCGACCGTATCCGCGGGCTGACCCATGTGCAGGGCACCGCGGTCATCAACCCGGCCAGCCTGACCGACGCCGACGTCATCGCAGGATTCCAGATCGGCGGCCAGACCTGCGTGCAGGTGTTCTTCATCCGCGGCGGGCGCAACAACGGCAACCGGGCGTTCTTCCCCACGCACTCCTGCGACATGGAGCTGGACGCCGTGCTGGCCGCCTTCGTCGCGCAGTTCTACGACGACAAGCCGTCGCCGGAGGCCGTGTTGCTGAACCATCCGGTCCCCGAGCAGAAGTTGGTTGCGGAAGCGTTGTCACTAAAGGCAGGCCGCAAGGTCGCGCTGGCCGTGCCGGTCCGCGGCGAGAAGCGCGCCGTCGTGCTGCACGCCGAGACCAACGCGCGGGAGGCGCTGGAGCGCAAGCTGGCCGAAAGCGCCGGGCAGGCCAAGCTATTGGAGGGCGTGGCCGAGCTGTTCGGGTTGCCGGCGCAGCCTACCCGCATCGAGTGCTACGACAACAGCCACATCATGGGCACCGCCGCCTATGGCGTGATGGTGGTGGCGGGTCCGGACGGCTTCCAGAAGAACGCCTACCGCAAGTATGGCATCCGCGGCCCGATCGCGCCCGGCGACGACTTCGCGATGATGCGGGAGGTGCTGGAACGCCGGTTCGGCCGCGCCTTGAAGGAGCAGGCCGCGAGCGAGAACGGCAAGGGCGAGGCGCCGGCCCTGCCCGACCTCGTGCTGATCGACGGCGGCGCCGGGCAGCTCTCGGCGGTGCGCGGGATCATGCAGGACCTGGGCATGCACAGCATTCCGCTGGTTGCCATCGCCAAAGGTCCCGACCGCGACGCCGGGCGCGAGTGGTTCCACACCGAGGGCCGCGCGCCGTTCCAACTGCCCCCGCGCGACCCGGTTTTGTATTATCTTCAGCGGGTTCGAGACGAAACGCACCGGTTCGCCATCACGACGCACCGCGCCGGCCGTAGCCGGGCGCTGGTCACGAGCGAACTCGACGAGGTCGAGGGCGTGGGCAGCGCCCGCAAGCGCGCGTTGCTGAACCACTTCGGCTCCGCCCGCGGGGTGAAGGCCGCCGGCCTCGCAGACCTGGAGGCGACGCCCGGCATCAACCGGGAGACGGCGCGGCGCATTTACGCGCACTTCCACCCAGGCTCGGCGCGGGAGGCCGGATAGGTCCCTGACGCAAGGCCAACATTTCCTCACGTTTGATGACGCACTACGATCTGCTGGCCGGACTACACTGTTTATCCTGCTTTGAAACGGATGTCCGGCTGTCATGACCGCGTCGACCGCAGACGTCCCCAACGCCAGCCTGGACCCGCAAGACTGGAGCGCGCTGCGGCTTCAGGGCCACCGGATGCTCGACGACATGTTCGATCATCTGCAGGGACTGCGGGATGGCCCTCTCTGGCGTGCGCCGCCGGACAAGCGGCTGAGCGGCCTGCCATCGCGCCTGCCGCGCGAGCCTTCCGACCTGGCGCAGGTGCATGCCAGCTTCCTGCGGGACGTGCTGCCCTATTCGAGCGGCAATGCCCATCCAGGCTTCATGGGATGGGTCCAGGGCGGCGGCGCCCCGGTCGGCATGCTGGCGGAGATGTTGGCGGCCGGCCTCAACATCAACGCCGGTGGCCGCAATCACATGGGGGTCGAGGTGGAGCGCGAGGTCCTCGGCTGGACGCGCGAGATGTTCGGTTTTCCGAACACCGCGAATGGCCTGTTCGTGACCGGCACATCGGCCGCCAACCACATCGGCGTGCTCGTCGCGCGCACGCGCGCCCTGGGTCCGGGGGCGAGGCGCCGTGGCCTGCGTGGCGCCCGCCTCACTGCCTATGCCTCGACCGCGGCGCACGGATGCTTGGCGCGGGCGATGGAGATGACCGGCCTCGGGGCAGACGCGCTGCGCAAGGTGCCGGTCGACGCTGGCCACCAAATCGACATCGGCGCCCTGCGCGCCGCAATCGAGCGTGACCGCGCGCTCGGCTGCACGCCGTTCCTCGTCGTCGGCAACGCCGGCACCGTCGACATCGGCGCGACCGACGACCTTGCGGCGTTGGCCGATCTCGCCGCTGTGGAAAGCCTCCATTTCCATGTCGACGGCGCCTTTGGCGCGTTGGGAGTCCTGTCGCCCGAGATCAAGCCCCGCCTGCGCGGACTCGACCGCGCCGACTCGTTGGCGTTCGATTGGCACAAGTGGGGGCAGGCGCCCTACGACGCCGGCTTCTCCCTCGTCCGCGATGGCGCTCTCCTGCATGCGACGTTCGCGGCGGACGCGGCCTATTTGCGGCGTGCCCCGCGGGGCCTCGCCGCCGGGGACTGGTGGCCATGCGATTTCGGGCCGGACCTTTCGCGCGGGTTCAGGGCGCTGAAGGTATGGTTCATGCTGAAGACCTATGGCAGCGACGCCATCGGCCAGGTTGTGGCCCATAGTTGCGCAATGGCGCGGCTGCTGGCCGAACGGGTGGCAGCGGTGCCGGAACTTGAGCTTCTCGCCCCGGTGCCCATGAACATCGTCAACTTCGGCTGGCGGAGCAACCGTGGCGACGAGCGGAACGCTGAGACCGTCATGGCTCTCCACGAAGCAGGCCGGGTCGCGCCCTCGCTCACCGAGATCAACGGTCGCTGGGCCATCCGCGCCGCCTTCGTCAACCACCGCACCGACGAGCGCGACGTTGCGGCGTTGATCGACGGAGTGCGGCGCCTCGGCTTCGGCGGCCTCAGCGACCGCGCCGCCGCATGAACGCGCCTTTGGGCACCGCGAACCATCCGTGTTCAACGGTCGGCCCGTGTTCAACGATCGGCTTGGCCGCGCTCATGCGCCTGGCCTACGCGGGCGAGAGTTTGCAGCCCGTCTGGAACCGTCTCGCCGCGCGCGTGGCGGCTGACCCGGCCGATGCAGCCGCCATGATGGACATGTCCATCGTCCTGCAACTCTCCGGGGAACGCGGGCGCGGCCTCGACATGCAGGCCGCGGCCCTGGAGCTTGAGCGGGTCTACTGCCGGCCGCACGGGCGCGCGGACGGCCTGCGGGTGGTGGCGCTCGTCGTCGCGGGCGACCTCATGGCCAACACGCCGCTCGACTTCCTGCTGGAAGGTTCCGACGTCGACCTTCGGCTCGTTTACGTGGACTCCGAGGGCGCTCCTCCGGCTGAGGTCCCTGAGCACGATGTCGCTTTCATGGCCGTGAGCGAGTCCCCCACGGCGGCTGCGACATTGCGGGGCGTCGCCAAAGCGCTGCGGGCCTGGCCGGCCCCGGTGATGAACGGGCACCCCGAACGCGTCGCCGCCCTGACGCGGGACGGAGTCGCAGCACTCTTTGCCGGCGACGCGCACGTGCTCGCTCCGCCGGTCGTCCAACTGTCGCGACAGAGCCTGGCGGCCCTTGGAACTCAGGGCGCGGATGCCGCGCCGAGCTTCGCTGGCGAGGGCTTTCCTTTTGTCGTGCGGCCAGTTGGCTCCCATGCAGGGCAAGGACTCTCGAAACTGGATGATCCCGCTGCGGTCGCCTCCTACCTTGGGGAGCGGGCAGACCCGGAGTTCTACCTTTCGCCTTTCGTGGACTATCGGAACGCTGATGGCCTTTATCGCAAGCGGCGCATCGCCTTCATCGGCAAGCGCCCTTTCATCTCCCACCTGGCAGTCTCCGAGCACTGGATGGTGCATTATCTTAATGCCGGGATGACTGAGAGCGCCGGGAAGCGCGCCGAAGAGGCGGCCTTCATGCGTGACTTCGACAACGACTTTGCCGACCGGCACGCCGCCGGGTTCGGCTCCCTTTGCGACAAGGTCGGCCTCGACTACTTCGGCATCGACTGCGCGGAGACACGCGACGGCAAGCTTTTGCTGTTCGAGGCTGATGTGGCCATGATCGTGCATGCGCTCGACCCCGAACCCGAGTTCTCCTACAAGAAACCCGTGATGCGGCGCCTGTTCGAAGCGTTCCAACAAGAGCTTAGCCCCAAGAGCCGGTTTGCATAACTTCTGCGCTAGCCGGCCTGCGGCCAAGAGTATGCATGCGGCCGGGAGCATGGCCCGGACGATGAGGCCGAGTCAGTCGTAACGCAGGGCGAGGCGTTTGTCCTCCCACGGCCAAGCGTTGCCATGGTCCACAGGCCAACGCTCTACGCCCAGCCCTGACCCCTGTTTTGTCCGGCGGACAATAGCCAATTTCCCCGTCGACGCTGCCGTAGGGCAAAACCCAGGTGCCGCCATCGCATTGTTCGCGTCATGCGCGTATGGCGTCCCGAAGTCGCAGCACTCTGCTGCCGGACATGGGCCAGGCATTCAACCCGAACAGGAGGACACAGCGTGAACCAGCTCGACATGAAGGGCCGCACGGCCGTGGTGACCGGCGGCGCGCGGGGCATCGGCCGCGCCATCGCCGAACGCATGCTGGCGTCCGGCGCCACGGTTGCCATCTGGGACTTCGACGCGGCGGTGATGGCCCAAACCACCGCGGAGCTTGCGGCAAAGGGCGCCGTCAGCACGCACCACGTCGAGCTGACCGACGCCGCAGCCGTGCGCGCCGCCACTGCCGCCACCCTGGCGCAGCACGGCGCCGTCGACATCCTGGTCAACAATGCCGGCATCACCGGCGGCAACGCGCCCACCTGGGACCTGCCGCCCGATGCGTGGCGCCGGGTGATCGAGGTGAACCTGGTCGGGCCGTTCCTGGTGAGCTCGGCGCTGGTCCCCGGCATGGTGGCGCGCGGCTACGGCCGGGTGGTGAACATCGCCTCGATCGCGGGCAAGGAGGGCAACCCGAACGCCTCGCACTACAGCGCCAGCAAGGCCGGGCTGATTGCGCTGACGAAGTCGCTCGGCAAGGAGCTGGCCGGCAAGGGCGTGCTGGTGAACTGCGTCACCCCCGCCGCGGCCAGGACCGACATCTTCGCGCAGATGACGCAGCAGCAGATCGACTATATGCTGTCCAAAATCCCGATGGGCCGGTTCGTGACCGTGCAGGAGATCGCCGCGCTGACGTGCTGGCTCGCCACCGAGGACTGCTCGTTCAGCACGGGCGCCGTGTTCGACATCACCGGGGGACGTGCGACTTATTGAAGCGCCCCTATATAAGCGGGCATCGATGGCCGGCTGACCCGGCCGCCAAACCGGTTTAAGGTGCGCCGGCATGCTGACAGACTTGCCCAACCTGCTCACCTTGTCCCGCATCGCCGCGATCCCGCTGCTGGTGGCGGTCGTTGCCGTACGCACGCCCGCGGCGGACTTCCTGGCCTGCGTCGTGTTCAGCGCCGCCGCGATCACCGACTACTTCGACGGCAAGATCGCCCGCGGCCGGCGGCAGATGTCCGATATCGGCCGTATGCTGGACCCGATCGCCGACAAGCTGCTGGTGGGCGCCACGCTGATGCTGCTGGCGGGACAGGGCCGGCTTTCGGCCTGGGGCCTGTATCCCGCCATCGTCATCCTGCTGCGGGAGATCCTCGTCAGCGGCCTGCGCGAGTACCTGGCCGGGCTGCGGATCGGCCTTCCCGTCACTGGCCTGGCCAAATGGAAGACCGGGTTCCAGATGGGCGCGCTCGGCACCCTGCTGGCCGGCGACTCCTCGGCGCAGTTGCTCCACTTGCAGTTCCTGCCGGTCTCCGTCATCGGAGAGGCGATGCTGTGGGTCGCCGCCGTGCTCACGATTTGGACCGGCTGGGACTACCTTGTGGCCGGATTACGACACGCGGGGGCGCCCCGTGCGGACGCGCAGGGTGTGCAGGGTCCCTGAACGCGGCTTATGTGTTAAGCCACCCATATCAGCACATGTACTCGCGACGGCCAACAGGCCGATTCAGGAGCCTTCACCCCCATGCGGCGCACCGTAATGCTCGGCCTGCTCATCCTGCTTCCTGGCTGCACTGGGTTCGGCGAGTTCCTCAACCACGCTTTCTCCCCGCCCGGCCGCAACCCGAACCTGCCGATGACGGACAGCGAGAACGTGCGCCGCTCGCTGGGCCAATTGGTCAAGGAGTCGCCGCTGACGCCGGAGCCTGGCAACGTGTGGCCCGGCCCGCAAGCCCCCGAGCCGGCGCTCACCGACGTGCAGCGCCAGCCGTCTGGCGCCGACCAAACGACCGTGCCCGGCGCCGAACCGGGCCTGCCCGCGGGACGGCAACCAAGGCCGACGACGCGCGGCAGTTCGACCCCGCCGGATTCGGTCGAGCCTGGGTTGCCGCCAACGCCGCGGGCCAGGGTGCTGCGGCAACCGCCGCCGTCGTCCGTTTCCGGGCCGGGGCCGCAGGGCCAGGTCGTGCAGACTCCGCAGGGTCCGGCCGTGGACGCCGGTGGCACCAGCAGCTACCGCCAGCTCAACGCGCCGAACGCGACCGGGTCGATCATGGTGCCGAACGGCAACGGCACCAGCACGATCATCAACCCGAACGGCAGCATCCAGACCATTCCGACGCCGCGCTGATGGTTCGCGTCCTTTATTTCGCCTGGCTGCGCGAGCGCATGGGCCGCACGGAGGAGGAGTTGCCGCTGCCCTCCGGCGTCGCCACGGTCGGCGGCCTGGTGGCGCTGTTGCGGGAGCGCGACGCCGCCGGGGCCACGGCGTTCGCCCATCCGGCGATGGTGCGCGCCGCGGTCAACCAGGAGTTCGCGACGCCCGATGCCGCGGTGCGGGACGCCGACGAGGTTGCGTTCTTCCCGCCCGTGACGGGCGGCTGATGGCCGTCGTCCGCGTCCAGGCGCCGGCGTTCGACACCGGGGCGGAGCTTGCGTCGATGCTGGCCGGGCATACGGACGTGGGCGGGGTCGGCTGTTTCGTCGGCCTGGTGCGGGACAGCGCCGGCGGGCGGGCGGTCGTCAGCATGACGCTGGAGCACTACCCCGGCATGACCGAACGCGCTCTGGAAGCCATCGCGGCCGAGGCCGAGGCGCGGTGGGAGTTGCAGGGCTGCACCGTCGTCCACCGCTATGGGCGGCTGTTGCCGGGCGAGCCGATCGTGCTGGTGCTGACCGCCAGCCCGCACCGCCAGGCCGCGCTGGACGCGACCGCGTTCCTGATCGACTGGCTGAAGACCAAGGCGCCATTCTGGAAGCAGGAGGAGTTCGCCAGCGGCGGCGCGCAGTGGGTGGAGGCCCGGACCGCCGACATTGAGGCGGCGGCACGGTGGGGCGCGGACGCTTCCGGTTCGGCCTCCGTTCCCTCGCAATAAGGATATGTCGCTGCGAGGGGCATTCGCCGTGCGGCGAAGCTGGCCCACGCCCCATTTTGCCTTAAAGAAACGATATGCCCGCGGCATGTCAGCCCTCCTCGCCCTATGCGCCGGCACCGCGCTCCTGGTCTGGCCCGCCTTGCTCAACGGCTACCCGCTGGTGTTCAGCGACACCGGCGCCCTGCTCGAAATGGGCCTGGAGCCGGCCATGGGGTGGGACAAGCCGTGGGTCTACGGCCCGTTCCTGGCGCTGTTCCACTGGGGCGGCACGCTCTGGCTGCCGATGGCGGCGCAGGGAATGCTGACGTCATGGGTGCTCTGGCTGTCGCAGAAGACGCTCGGCGCAACGTCGGGCGGGCGGCACGTCATCGTCTGCGCCGTGCTCGCCGCCAGCAGCGCCGCGCCGTGGTTCGCGTCGCTGCTGCTGCCTGACTTCTTCGCGCCCATCGTCGTGCTGTGCCTGTTCGTCCTCGCCTTCGGACGCAGCCGGCTTTCATCGGTCGAACTGGTGTGCGCCACGGTCCTGGCGTCGGTCGCCATCGCGGCGCACCTGACGCACCTGATCGTCGCGGGCGCCTGCCTCGTCGCGCTGACTCTGCTGCGCTGGCGGCTGGACTGGCGCCCTGCCCTGCCGTTGGCCGTGGCGCTCGCCATGCTGCTGCTCACCAACGCCGTCGGCAACGGCATCCTTGGAGTTTCGCCCTACGGTTCCGTGTTCGCGCTGGCGCGGCTGGTCGGGGACGGGCCGGGACGGGCCTACCTCGACCGCGCCTGTCCCGACGCCAGCCTGCGCCTATGCGCCTGGCAGGGACGCCTGTCCGCCGACAGCGACGAATTCCTGTGGCATCCCCAAGGCCCCGTCTGGGCCAACGGCTTCGGCCCGACGCGGCTCGCGCCCGAGGCCGCGCGGCTGGTGCCGGCCATCATCGCGGCCTACCCGTTGGACGTGCTGCGCGCGGCGGCGGCCAACACGCTGCGGCAGCTTGCCTTGGTGCGGGTCGGCGACGCGCTCGGTTCGGACCACCTGGACATCGCGGTCCTGCCACGCCTGCGGCCCTACTTCTCCGCCGCAGAGATCGCCCGCTACCAGGCCGGGCTACAGCCGCGCGGACTGCTGCGCGATGCCGCCGCGCCGTTCGCCAGCCTCCATGCCGCGCTGCTCCTGACCGGCGTGGCTGGCGGGGCATGGATCATGCTGCGGCGCTGGCGGACCGACCGGCCGCTGGCTGGCCTTGCGACGGTGGCACTGGTCGCACTGTTGGCCAACGCCTTCGCCGCCGGAGCCTTGTCCGGCCCGCACGACCGCTACCAGGCGCGCATCGCCTGGCTGGTCCTGCTGCCGCCCCTGTTCTACGCGACGCGCACCTACGCCGCGCGGCTGGAAACTTCGGCCGGGCTCATGCGGACGAGGGCCTCATAGTCGCGCAGCAACGTCTCGGTGATCGGACCCGGCGTATACAGATTGCCGGCGATCTCGCGCACCGGCGTGACCTCGGCGGCGGTGCCGGACAGGAACACCTCGGTCGCCCGCGGCAGCTCGTCCAGCTCGATCACGCGCTCGACCACCGTCATTTGGTGCCGCCGGGCGATGGACATCACGGTGCGCCGGGTGATGCCGTCGAGGAAGCAGTCGGGCGTCGGCGTGTGGACGGCCCCGTCCATGACGAAGAAGATGTTGGCGCCCGTCGCCTCCGCGACCCGGCCGCGCCAATCGAGCATCAGCGCGTCGTCGAAGCCCTCCGCCTCGGCCGCGTGCTTGGACAGCGTGCCGGTCATATACAGCCCGGCCGCCTTGCTGGCGGTCGGCGCCGTCTCGGGGTGCGGGCGCTTCCACTTCGCCATGCCGAGCCGGACCCCCTTCATGCGGTTGTCGCCAAACAGGTTCGGCCAGGCCCAGCAAGCGACCGCCAGGTGGATGCGGGTCTGCTGGGCGGACACGGAAAGCTGCTCCGTGCCGCGCCAGGCGATCGGGCGGACATAGCCGTCGCTCAGGTTGTTCGCCGCCAGGACCTCTTGGCAGGCTGCGTCGATCTGCTCGGCGGTGTAGGGTATCTCGAAGCCGAGGATGCGGCCGGAGGCGATCAGCCGGTCGGTGTGCTCGCGCAGCTTGAAGATGTTGCCGGAATAGGACCTCTCGCCTTCAAAGACGCCGCTGGCATAGTGCAGGCCATGGGAGAGCACGTGCAGCTTGGCGTCGCGCCATGGAACCAGGACACCGTCCATCCAGATTAGGCCATCGCGGTCATCGAAAGGAACAAGCGCCATCTCTGCCCTCCTGAGTCATATTATTGCGTCAGCAAGCCCGACGGTATAATGCAAGATCGGGTAAGTCAATAAACCTGTCGTATGCGCGAGGAATGCCTGCCATGCCGGAAACGCGACCTGCCGCAAACTCAACCCATGATCCGCGGAGCCATGACCCCCGGCCTCATGATACAAGAAGCCCAGCCGGGGCCAACCTGCTGTTCCTGCGCGAGGAGCAGATGCGCCTGGCCCAGGACATGATGTTCTTCGCCTACCGCGACTTCACCGGCGCGGCGGACGTGATCCTGGACGAACTCGGCCTCGGCCGCGCCCACCACCGCGCGCTGCACTTCATCGGCCGGACGCCCGGCATGACGGTCGGCGACCTGCTGACGATCTTGCGCATCACCAAGCAGAGCCTGGCCCGCGTGCTGACGGCGCTCGTGGACCAGGGCTATGTCGCGCAGTCGCCGGGCCGCAACGACCGCCGGCAGCGGCTGCTGAGCCTAACAGAGGCCGGCGAGGCTTTGGAACGCCGGCTGTTCGAGCGCCAGCGCGAGCGCCTCGCCGTCGCCTACCGCGAGGCCGGCGGCCCGGCCGTCGAGGGCTTCCGCCGGGTGATGCGCGGCGTGATGGATCCTGCTGCCCGCGCCTACATGGAGCAGGCCGAGGGCGCTGCCCGGCCCAATGCCCGGCTCGAGCGCTAGGGCAAGCGGCCAGTGACCGAAGCCCACATCCTGGTCGTGGACGACGATGCCCGGCTGCGGGCGCTGCTGACGCGCTACCTGGCTGAGCAGGGCTTCCGCGTCACCACCGCTGGGCACGCCGCCGAGGCGCGCGAGCAGATGCGCTCCATGCAGCCCGACCTGCTGGTACTGGACGTGATGATGCCCGGCGAGACCGGGCTTTCGCTGACGGAGAGCCTGCGGGCCGAGCGCGCCGGCCTGCCCATCCTGCTGCTGACCGCCCGCGGCTCGCCGGAGGACCGCATCGCCGGGTTCGAGGCCGGTGCGGACGACTACTTGGGCAAGCCGTTCGAGCCCTATGAGCTCGTGCTGCGGCTGCGCGCCATGCTGCGCCGGGTGGCCCCGGCAGCGGCCGAACCCATAGGGCCGGTGCCGCTCGGCGCGTTGCGGTTCGACGTCGAGCGCGCGGCGCTGAGCGGGCCGGACGGCGTCGTCCACCTGACCGGCGGCGAGGCCGCGCTGCTGCAGGCGCTGGCCCGCAGGCCCGGCGAGGTGCTGTCCCGCGAGTGGATCGTCGAGACGCTGGGGATGGACGAGGCCGGCGAGCGCGCCATCGACGTCCACGTCACCCGCCTGCGCCGCAAGATCGAGGCCGACCCGCGCGAGCCGCGCTTCCTGCACACCGTGCGCGGCAGGGGCTACGTGCTGAAGCCGGGGACATGATCGGCGCGCTGTTCGACGCCATCAAGACACTGCTGCCCCGCGGGCTGCTGGGCCGCAGCCTGCTGATCGTGTTGGTGCCGCTCATCGTGCTCCAGGCGGTGGCGTTCACGTTCTTCTACGGCAGCCACCTCGACATCGTGTCGCGCCGGCTGTCCGGCGGCATCGCCGGCGAGGTCGCGCAGACGATCGAGCTGCTGGACCGCTACTCCGGCCCGGAGAACGAGGCTTGGATCCTGCGCACCGCATGGCTCCAGTTCGACCTGGTGATGCGCCTGGCGCCGGGCGCCCTGCTGGAGCCGCACACCCACGTGAACATGCTGGGTCCGATGGACGACGACCTGGCGGCGGCCCTGGACGCGAAGGTGCAGCGGCCGTTCACGATGGACTGGACGAGCGACAGCCACGCCGTGCTGGTCCGCGTGCAGTTGCCGGGCGGCGTCCTGGAGGTCGAGGCGCCGCGCAAGCGCCTGTATGCCACCACGATCTACCTGTTCGTGCTCTGGGTGGTCGGCTCGGCGTTGTTGCTGTTCGGCGTGGCGGCGCTGTTCCTGCGCAACCAGGTCCGCGCCATACGCCGGCTGGCCGAGGTGGCGGAGGCGTTCGGCATGGGCCGGGACCGCGGACCCATCAAGCCCGAGGGCGCGACCGAGGTGCGCCAGGCCGCCGGGGCGTTCAACCGCATGCAGGAGCGCATTCTCCGCTTCCTGTCGCAGCGGACCGAGATGCTGGCTGGCGTGTCGCACGACCTGCGCACGCCGCTCACCCGGCTCCGCCTGGCGCTTGCGGTGCTGCCGGCCCACCCGGACCTGCGGCAGGACGTGGCCGACATGACCGCGGACGTTGCGGAGATGGAGCGCATGATCAGCGGCTACCTGGCCTTTGCCCGCGGCGAGGGCGACGAACAGGCCCAGCCGATCGACCTTACGGCCTTGCTGGAGGAGGTCGCCAGCGCGGCCCGGCGTGCCGGCGCCTTGGTGGAGCTGGACAGCCCCGAAAAACTGATGCTGAACCTGCGGCCCGACGCCGCCCGCCGCGCCGTGACCAACTTGGTCGACAACGCGCGGCGTCATGCGCAGCAGGTCCACCTGTCGGTCGAGCCCTGGGAGCGGAGCGTGCAGGTCATGGTGGACGACAACGGCCCCGGCATCGCGCCGGACCGCCGGGAGAGCGTGTTCCGCCCCTTCGAGAGCGGCGCCGGGGGCGGCACCGGGCTTGGCCTCACCATCGCGCGGGACATCGTGCGCGCCCACGGCGGCGACATCGTGCTGGAGGAAAGCCCGTTCGGCGGCCTGCGTGCCCGGATGCGGCTGCCGATTTGATGAGGCCAGGGCCGGGTGTTCCGTTTCAAGACCAGTTTTGATGGCAGTCGGGGAGTTTCGGTAGTAGGCGGGCCTGCGCGGGACAGGCTGCACCGTTGGGGCGTCGCCACGGTCACGATGGCTCTTTTTGTTAGGAGGCGGCATGGGTGGTGCATGCAAGATGGGCAGTCAGCAACACGGTGCCGCGAGACTGCGGCGCTTTCGCTGCCTCGCGCTTCTAGTCCCGTTGTTTTCCGCGTCCTGCGCTGGCCTGGACAGGAACGACCAAGGCAACCTGCAACCGCAAACCGTAAGCGGGCCATGTCAGGTGAAGAAATTCTTCATCTTGAGCCAAACGGCGGTTCGGACTGACATGACGGTCGGCAACGTTGGGCAAGCCTGCCGCTTCACCCTCTTCAATCCTGATCTGCAAATCGTGCTCAACGCCGCGCTGGTGACGGGCCAGCCCGCTCATGGCCGTGCCACGGCAGAGTTGATCACCCTTGGACGGCAAGCAGCGGTCTCATACGTCCCGCAGCCAGGCTACACCGGGCCTGACCAATTCAGCATCACGCTCGAACCGAATGATCTTGCGGTGACGGTTGCCGTCGCGGTGCAGCCATCCCCGCCAGCTCCGTAGAAGCGGCGGGTTGCATTATCCTGCATCCTCAAATGATGTTCAGCTCCCGCAACGGCCGGTTCGCGGCGATGCGCGTCACCGCGAGGGGCGACAGGTCGAGCGCGCGGTACGCGCCTTGCAAAATCAGCTCGCTGATACCTCGGCCGATGCCCGGCGCGTGCTGCATGCCGTGGCCGCTGAACCCATTGGCGTAAACCAGGTTGGACACGTCCGGATGCGCGCCGAGCAGGGCATTTTGGTCGAATGTGTTGTATTCGTAGTGCCCGGCCCAGGCGCCCAGCGTACGTAGGGCCTTGAACACTGGGACGCGGGCGGCGAGCGCTGGCCAGATCACGTCGTCGAACAGGGCGTGGTCCACCTCCAGCGCGAAATCCTCGGGGTCCTCGGCCTCGGGCGGGGACCAACCGGCCAAATAGCGGCCACCCTCCGGCCGGAACCAGACGCCGGACGTGTCGATCACCAACGGGCAGCCCGGCAACTCCGATCTGCAAGCGAAAATGAAGACACAGCGCTTGCGGGCCTCGACCGGGAGGGCGAAGCCGGCCATTGCCGCGACCGAACGCGCCTGCGGCCCGGCGGCGTTCACGACCATCCCACATGCGATCCGCCGTCCGTCCCGGAGGCGCACAGCCGTAACCTGCCCGCCATCGCGGTCAAGCGCGACCGCCTCGCCATGCACGTACTCGGCCCCGAGCGAGCGCGCCTTGCGGCGAAAAGCATGCATCAGCGCCGGGCCGTCGAACCAGCCCTCGCCCTGCAAGCCCAACGACGCGCCGGCAACGCCGGCCGCGTCCATCCAAGGAAAGCGCGCCTGCGTCCCAACGGCGTCGAGCAAGGCCACGGGCACGCCATAAGCGCGCTGCACAGCATGGTTTGCCTCGAGTACCGGGAGGCCACGGGGCGGCGCAAGGTAGAGATAACCGGGCTCACGGAGCGACAGGGCCGGGATCTCGCCATCCACCGCAAGGTGGTCGGCAGCGTTGCGCAGGAACTCCAACCCGAACTGCGACAGGGCAATATTGACCGGAGTCGAGAACTGCTGGCGGATCGAACTCGCCGACAGCGAGGACGACGCCGTCGCATAGGCTGGGTCCCGTTCGACCACCGTCACCCGGACGCCGCCATCACGCCGCAAGAACATGGCGATGGCGCTGCCGATCACCCCGCCGCCGATGATGGCGACGTCGGGGCGACCGGGCATCAGTGCAGGAAAATCTCGGCCCTACGCCTTGCCGCTACTGGCCGCGAGCGTCTTGACCTCGTCCATCGCCTCGGTGAAGCGGGTGTGCAGCATGTTCAGCGCCTCGCCATTGGAGCGCTGGATCAGGTCGGCCAACTCCTTGACATGGTTGACCGCGCGCTCGTACGACGCCTTCATCATCTCGGTTTGCTTGGCCGCCTTGGCCTGCGGGCTTTCGGCCGTCGTCATGTCGCGCATCGTCTCGGACACCTCCTGCATCGTCTCCTGCATGATCTCCATGTGCCGGCGGGCGACGGTCTGGGCACCCTCAAGCGCGACCTTGTTGGCGGCGGTCAGCACTTCGAGGTTCTTGCGGTGCAGCGCCAGGAAGCTGTCCATATTGGGCATGCCCGGCATCGCAGGCATTTTCATGTCGGTGAACATCTTGGTGAACTCGGCCATCTGGGCCTTCCCGGCGTCCACCATAGTACGGCCCATTTGGGCGGCGTTCTCGGTAGCTTGGGCTGTGGTGGCCTGCATGCGGGTGGCTGGGTCGTCAGTCATTGTGATCCTCCTCTTTATCCTAAAAGCCTAACACCTCCAGGCATCAACGCATACGGCTCCCAACGGGTCAGCCCGGCGGCGGAGATCCCGGCGGGACGGCACCAGGACCACCGGTGTCTGGGGTGCCGGCATCTGGGGCGGCAGCGTCCGGCGTGGCTTCCGCCGCCGGGTCGTCCGTCATCAGGCCGGCGTCGACGAACACCGCCGCGGCATCTTCCGCCGGCCCGCGGCTACGGCCCGGCAGCATGTTCTCAGCCTGGATCGCGCGGTCCAGCCCGCGGTCCACCGCTGCCATGGTAGCGGACAGGTCAGGACTCTCGTCCGCCTCCCAGGCGCGCAAGGCATAGAGCCAAAGCGCCAGCAGCCCATGCACGCGCAACCCGCCGACGAAGCCCGAAGATGGGATCGAAGCGCCGTCCAGCAGCCATTTCATGCTGCGCAGCGTCGCGCCATACAGCAGCAACGAGGTCGCGGGATCAGTCCGCAGCGCATGGAGCAGTTGCAGCACGCCGGCCCGGTGCCGCTGCAGCGCGTCGAACCGGGACATCACCATATCGAACAGCCGTTCCCGCGGGTTCGGCTCGCTCGACCCGGCGGACAGCGCGGTTTGATCGGCCATGATGCCGAACCGCAGCAGCACGGCCCCTCGGCCCGGAAAGCGGGCGCGCACGCGGTCGAGCGGCAGCTCGGCGTCACGCGCCGCCTCGGCGATGTTCACATCGGCCCAGCCCCGCAAGGCGGCCTGGCTGAACACGGCGGCGATCAGGCCTTGGTCGAGTTGCTTGTCTTCCATGGTTATGGACATGGGCCGCGCAACAACGGCTGTCGAGGGGTTTTGCAAACGACCTAGCCGGCGAGCTCCCGTGAGCGCCGGGTGGCCGCGTCAATCGCACGTGACACCAAGGCGGGCCAGGCGTCCTCCGCCATCAGCACCGCGAGCGCCCGTTCGGTGGTGCCGGCCGGGCTGGTGACGGCGATGCGCAGCGCGGATGCGTCCTCGGCGCTGGCGGCCAGCAGCGCGCCAGAGCCGGCAACCGTGACACGGGCCAGGCGTCGGGCGAGTGCCGGGGGGATGCCCTGCTCGGCCGCGGCCCGCTCCAACAGTTCGGCAAGCAGGAACACGTAGGCCGGCCCGCCGCCGGAAACCGCGGTGACGGCGTCGATCAGACTTTCGTCGTCGACCCAGGCCACCTCCCCTACCGAGGCCAGCAACGTGTCGCACAAGCTGCGCTGGCCCGCTGTGATGCCGGGTCCGGGGCAGGCGACGGTAATGCCCTGCCGAATCGCGGCTGGGGTGTTCGGCATGGCGCGCACGACCGGGGCGCCCGGCTTCAGCCCCGGCTTCAGCAGTGCCTGCACTCCCGCAATGTCGCGGCCGGCCATGATGGACAGCGCCACCGCCTCCCCTGCCATGAAGCGCGTAAGCCCCGGCAAGGCCGTGTCGGCCTGCTGCGGCTTCACTGCGATCACGACGGCAGTGGGCTCGAACCCCGGCGGAATAGCCTCAGCCGACTCAACCACCTGGACGCCGCCGCCTGCCAATGCCGCGGCAGCAGGAGCCGGGTCGACCACAAAGGACGGGGCCAGCCCACGCTCGCGCCAGCCGGCCAGCATGGCGCCGCCCATCTTGCCGCCACCGAGCAGCAGGATGGGCGGGAGGGTGTCGGTCATGCCTCGCCCATGCACTCCAGCATGGCGGCCTGCATGGCCTCGGCCGGGCTTTTGCCACCCCACAGCACGAACTGGAACGCGGGGTAGAAGCGTTCGCACTCGGTGATAGCGATGTCGACCATGTCCTCAAGGCTCTCGGCGCTGGCGACCGAGGCCCCGCGCAGCAGCACGCTGTGGCGGAACAGCGGCATCCCGTCGTCGGAGTCCATGCCGAAATGGCCGATCCACAGCCGCTCGTTGGCCAGCGCCAGCAGCTCGTACAGGGCCGTGCGCTGCTTCTCCGGCACCTTCAGGTCGAAGGCGCAGGTGAAGTGCATGGCGCTGATCTCCTGCGACCAACTGAAGTACAGGCCGTAGTCGCACCATTTGCCCGGCGCTTCGGCGGCCATCTCCGAGTCGTTGCGGCGGTCGAACGCCCAGTCGTTGGCGGCGACAACTTGCTCCATGATGTCGAGGGGGTTGGCCGCGGTCTCGGCGGCATAGGTACTCAGGGCTGACATGCGGGGTCTCCCCAGTTGGAGGCAGGCCGGGCCGTCGCGCGCTTCGGTCACCCTGGACATGGCATCCAGAGATTGCCGACTCGCACCAAGGCTTAGACTAACCGGCCCGGAACGTGGGCCGCAATCGGTCTTGGCAAACCAGATACAGCGTTATAGCGGTGTGACCAAATCATAATGCACGGCGCGGCACCCGGCTAAGCGACTCCATCGGGCGAGGCAGGCGGCATCACCGAGCCTGGCGCACCTGAACCGGGGACCATCGTGCCCGGTGCAACCTCGGACGCGCCAACCTTCGACGGGTCAAATTCCGGCTGGGCAGGCGCCGCCCCCGCGCGCTCCAGTGCCGCCAGCCGGGTTTCCATTGCCACCAAGCGGGCCTCGGCGGCCTCCTGGCCCGCGCGGGCGTTGGCCGCCATCTCCTGTACGGCGTCGAGGTCGTCGCGCTTGACCAGATCGAGTTTGCGGATTGCCTCGTCCACGCGGGCGCGCACCATGCTCTCGGCCTCCTCGCGGACGCCGGCCAGGGCAGAGAACGCGCCGCCGGCCACGCCGGCCAGGTCGTCGAGGAACTTCGGTCGTTCGGTCATGCCACCCTCTTTGTTCGTATACCAGCACATGCGCACGCCGGGGGGCTATGTCAGCCCGGCCAGCCCCCCTATAACGCACGAACATGATCCTGGTCACCGGCGGCGCCGGCTTTATTGGCTCCAACCTGCACGCCGCCCTGGCCCGACGCGATGTGCCCGCCGTCGTGGCCGACTGGCTGGGCGACGTCGGCAAGTGGCGCAACCTCGCGCGCCACCCGCCGGCGCAGATTGTCCGGCCCGACGCGCTCGATGCCTTCCTGGCCACGCGCCCGCCGGTCCGCATGGTGTTCCACCTTGGCGCGATCAGCGAGACAACGGCGACCGACGGCGACCTGGCGTGGGAGACGAACGTCGCGCTGTCCTGGCGCCTGTGGCAATGGTGCGCCGAGCACCGGGCGCGGTTCGTCTATGCGTCGTCCGCCAGCACCTACGGCGACGGCGCGGCCGGCTTCGACGACGACCCGGCGCTGCTGCGCGGCCTCTGCCCGCTCAACCTCTACGGCTGGACCAAGCACGCCTTCGACCTGCGGGTCATGGCGGCGCTGGCGGCGGGCGAGCCCTCGCCGCCGCAGTGGGCCGGGTTGAAGTTCTTCAACGTTTATGGCCCGAACGAGTATCACAAGGGCCGCATGGTCTCTGTCGTGAAGGTGAAGCACGACGAGGTCGCGGCCGGGCAGCCGGCGCGGCTGTTCCGCTCCGACCGCGCGGGGCTGCCGGACGGCGCGCAGCGGCGGGACTTCATCTGGGTGGGCGACGTCGTCGACGTGATGCTCTGGCTGCTGGACCAGCCGGAGGTGAGCGGGCTGTTCAACCTCGGCACCGGCACGGCGCGGACCTACCTCGACTTGGCCCATGCCGTGTGCGATGCGGCGGGCCGGCCGCGGGCCGTGGAGTTCGTCGACATGCCCCAGGCGCTGCAAGGCCAGTACCAGTCGTTCACCGAGGCCCGCATGGACCGGCTGCGCGCGGCCGGCTACACTGGGCAGTTCACCCCGCTGGAGGAGGGCGTCCGCCGCTACGTGCAGGACCACCTCCAGGGTCCGGAGCTCCACGTATGATCCCGGTCTTGATGTTCCCAGGGTTTGACCCGGTGCTGGTGCAGGTCGGGCCGCTCGCCATACGCTGGTACGCCCTGGCCTACATCGGCAGCCTGGTGCTGGGATGGCAGATCATGCGGCGGCTGGTGCGGCTGTCGCCGCCGGTCGCCAGCATGGAGCAGACCGACGACTTCCTGACCTGGGCGACGCTCGGCGTCGTGCTCGGCGGGCGTCTCGGCTACGTGCTGTTCTACCAGCCCATGCACTATTTGCAGAACCCGCTCGGCGCGTTCGCGGTGTGGCAGGGCGGCATGAGCTTCCATGGCGGCGCGCTGGGCGTTGTGGCCGCGTTGGTCATCTACTGCCGGCGGGAGCGCATCCCGCTGCTGGGCTTCGCCGACCGGCTGGCCGTGGTGGTGCCGATCGGCCTCGGGTTCGGCCGCATCGCCAACTTCATCAACGGCGAGCTTTGGGGCCGCCCGGCGCCGGACTGGCTGCCCTGGGCGATGATCTTCCCGGCAGCCGGACCGGAGCCGCGCCATCCGAGCCAGCTCTACCAGGCGTCGATGGAGGGCGTGATCCTGTTGGCCATCCTGGCGTTTGCCTGCCGCAGCCCGGCCGTGCGCGCCCGGTTTGGCACGCTCACCGGCATCTTCCTGGTCGGCTACGGCGTCGCCCGCATCACCGGCGAGTTCTTCCGCCAGCCGGATGCGTTCCTTGGCTTCCTGTTCGCCGGCGCCACGATGGGGCAGTTGCTGTCGCTGCCGATGATCCTGGCCGGCGCCTGGCTGATCGCCCGCGCCCAGCCGGCCCCGCAGCCCGCATAGCAATGGAACGCCTGGACGCCTTCATGGCCCGCGCCAACGCGGCCTACTACGCGGCGCGCGACCCCTACGCCAACTTCACCACCTCGCCGGAGATCACCCAGGTGTTCGGCGAGTTGCTGGGGCTGTGGTCCGCCGTCACCTGGGAGGCAATGGGCCGGCCCGACCCGGTGCTGCTGGTGGAGTGCGGACCCGGCCGCGGCACCCTGATGGCCGACGCATTGCGCGCCATCGGCGGCGTGGCGGCCCCGTTCGCGGCGGCGCTGCGGGTGCATCTGGTCGAGACATCGCCGAGGCTGCGCGCCCTGCAGGCCGAGCGGGTGCCGGACGCCGCATGGCACGCTGCGTTGGAGGAGGTGCCGCCGGGTCCGATGCTGCTGCTCGCCAACGAATTTTTGGACGCTCTGCCGATTCGCCAGTTCGTGCGCCGTGGCGATGGCTGGGCCGAGCGCTTCGTCGACGGTGGCGCCTTCGTGGAGCGGCCCGCGGCAGCGCCGGAGGGGGCCGACGCGGAGGACGGCGCGGTTGTCGAGCTGTGCGAACCCGCCCGCGACGTCGCGCGCCACATCGCGCGCCGGGTGCTCCGCGAGGGTGGGGCTGCCTTGATCCTGGACTACGGCCCGGCCGAGAGTGCCCCCGGCGACAGCCTGCAAGCGTTGCACGCCGGCCGTCCGGCGAACCCGCTGGCCGAAGCCGGAGCGGCGGACCTCACTGCGCACGTCGACTTCGCGGCGCTCGCCCGAGTGGCGCGCGGCGTGGGCGCCGCGGTGCATGGACCCGTGCCGCAGGGGATGTTCCTGACGCGGCTCGGCCTGTTCCAGCGCACCGGCCGCCTGGCCCGGACGCAGCCGCCGGCCCGTGCGGCGGCGTTGGTGCAGGCGGCGCAGCGCCTGGCCGAGCCCGACCGCATGGGCCGGCTGTTCAAGGCGCTGGCGGTTTGCCATCCGGGGCTTCCCTGCCCTGCCGGGTTCGAACCATGATGGCTGAAGCGCTGGCCAGCCCCGTCCTGTCGTGCCCGCACGGCTTCTTCACCCGCCGGGGCGGGGTCAGCGCCGGGCCGTACGCCAGCCTGAATTGCAGCCTGTCCGGCCAGGACGCGCCCGAGGCAGTGCGGGAGAACCGCGCGCTCGTGGCGCGTCGCCTGGGGGCCGGGCCGGCAAACCTGGTCGGGCTGGCCCAGGTTCACGGCGTAGAAGTGGCCGTAGTCGAGGCGCCTTGGCCCTATGGGGCCGGGCCGCGTGCCGACGCGATGGTAACAGACCGGCCAGGCGTCGCGCTCGGCATCGTCACGGCGGACTGCGCGCCCGTCCTGTTGGCCGACCTGCAAGCCGGGGTGGTCGGCGCTGTGCATGCCGGCTGGCGCGGCGCGGTCGCGGGCGTGCTGGAGGCGACGGTCGACGCCATGGTCCGCCTCGGCGCCCGGCCCTCGTCGACCGCCGCCGCCATCGGCCCCTGCATCCGGCAGCCATCCTACGAGGTCGGCCCGGACCTGCGCGGCGCGGTGCTGGCGCACGACGGCGCGGACGCCGCGTTCTTCATCGAGGGAGCCAGCCCCGGCCACTGGCAGTTCGACCTTGCGGGATATTGCCGGGCGCGCCTCCACGGCCTGGCGCGGGTGGACGTGATCGACGCCGACACCCTGGCGGACGCGGAGCGGTTTTTCAGCCACCGCCGCCGCACCCTCGCCGGCGGCGGGCCGATCGGGCACCAGATTTCGGCGATCATGCTATAGCGCGGTCATGGGACCCTACTTTCTCTATTTCATCCTCATCTTCACCGCGGTTGGGTTGGTGAGCTGTGTTTTCTAACAAGCACTCTGCCGCACTCC
>JAABUP010004509.1_pt1 | contig 22630 bp, 14 predicted proteins | sample 5559201 | NCBI WGS metagenome assembly JAABUP01 (sample SAMN10711887, study PRJNA513373) | rock metagenome | isolation source: Antarctica rocks | place: Antarctica | reverse complement strand
ATACGTAGTCTTCCGAGACGCCTACTCCGTAGTAGTAGCCTACTCGGCCTCGAGGGCCTTCTAAGACTTCTTTAGTTACCTAGAAGAGGTTATTACGGGGGTAGGGAGGAGGTCTATATCTACGAGGGTAGGGAGGGCGAAAGCATTATATATCTAGTCATTATGGGCTTCGCTTAATAGGCCACTACTGTAGAGACAACGCAGCATAAGGCCTGGCTAGCGATAGCTAGCGATGCGGTGTAGTAGTGGGCTGTTGGTGTAGCCAGGGAGGGCGACGGCGACGGCGACGTGGGTGGGCAAACACCAAAACACCAAGGATACGATATTGCGACGATGTATCAGCTTCAATTATGACCTAATTAGGCTATCCTACGAGGTATGTGGGCCTCAATTGCTCTACATATTTTGCTATACCGCTCCCACCTAATTTTGGTGGGGTGGGCATGAAAAACGTTGCCGCTCCCGACCCGCGCCAATGTTTTTAAAAACAACTGTAGGACAGGGGGCTGTGGTGTACACCAAAAATGGTCCAAACCACCAGCCGTACCCAAAATGGCCCCAAATTTCCAGTTACCTCGGGCACCCATAGCTGATTTCGCAGGTGGACTTCAGTGTACCGCTTGAGAATGGCAAAGTGACCAACAACCAGCGTATTGTGGGGGCAATTCCCACCATCAAATACGCCATTGAGCATGGCGCCAAAGCAGTCGTCCTCGCCTCCCACCTTGGCCGCCCGGATGGCAAGGCCAACCTCAAATACAGCTTGAAAGTGGTAGTCGAGGAGTTGGAGAAGTTACTTGGCAAGAACGTCATTTTCACTGAAGATTGCGTGGGTAAGAAGACCGAGGAGACTGTCAATGGTGTCACTGATGGTGGGGTCGTCCTGCTTGCAGGCGTCCGTACTCGACTCCTTCAGTGACTACATGCTCGATGCTGGTATCTGTGCCACTCAGTCCAATCAGAAGATAAATTGATTCCCTGGAAGCGTGATTCGTGTGAAATGCTGCTACGGTGTGAAGTCCAGATCCCTTGTGAAGCGAATGATTGCCGTACAGAGGAGTTGGGCGTCAAAAATCAAAGCATCAGGACTGTTCAATTCGAATCAATAGCCAGCCATCTTGTTCTGTCATCCCAGATGTATATCCATCACGCTAGACACATGTGCGCACACAAAGCATGCATCCTCCCAAACACCAGGTATCTATTCGCAGCACGCGCTCAAATCCCAGCCCTCGGCATCAAGAGTCCAATCTGTCAAGATTGCCACCATCAGTTACGCCTGCCCTGGACAACAATAACGCTCCCCTTCACACTTGCAGAGATCATAGCGTCGGCCCAATCACCCAACGTAGCTCTGAGAACGTCGCCTGATTGCCCACCGGAGCTCGCTCCCCTCCCCACAACCACGAGGTCACCCGCATTTCTATGCGACAATCCGATCTCGCTTCTCGCCCTCTCCGGAATCTCGCTGAGGGGTTTGGTAGTGTCGACGGTATCGAAAACGACGCGGTCGCGAACCGAGTCGTCCGGAAGGGAGTCCCTTATAGAGTAGAAGAATGCCTTATCCTGCTCGCTGACAGTCTCCCGGACAGGGACGATGGCGAGCTGAGATCTGCTCTTGGCTGCAGTAGGCGACTTTGGCGTGGGTGGCTGCTGTATCTCAGCGGTGGGCTCGCCTTCGCTGGTGTCGTTGACGAGGAGGATCGTAGCAGTGACATTGGGGCTCTTAGCCAAGCGGAGAACGAAGCGGAGCGCGACTTGGTCGTCAAGACCGCCGGTGAAAGCAAAGAAGATGTGGTGGGAGCGATCTATGATTGGTGTCGTCATGTGCTCTGAGCGCATACTTTGCCCGGTCAGGGCACGGGTGATACCGTGCTTGGGTTCTTCTCTAGGCAGAGCACCAAATCCGTTGCTGACGAAGACAGCAGTGTTGCAGGGGGCGCTGGCGAGCATTTTAGCCACAAGATGGTTATAGCTATCGTTGCCAAAGGCATTCTGGGCCGGCTCGACAAAGCCCAAGGCGCTATTTTCGGAAATGCTGCCAGTCTCGCTCCAAGGGAGGAGGATCATATCGCTCCCACGCTGGGAAGCGCGCTCGTTCAAGAGGGACGCGTAGGAGCCTATAGGTACGAGTTGGACTTCTCCTGAGACAGCGACGTTAGACAGGGAGCCGAAAGTGTAAAAGGCGTTCACGACGGGGTCGCGCGTGGACCATTCGTCGACTTCGGACTCCTTCATAACGGATGAGAGACGTTCAGTTAACTCCAGCATGCGGAGACCGTGGATCTCCAGGGGTCGCTGCTTATGGATGTCCGGGAAGGATTCTTCAGCGGTTGTGGAAGATTTGCCGTTCTTAGCCGGGTGGGCCTTGGGTTTGCTTATGGCGGCTTGGCCCTCGCCGCTGAGGAGGGATACGAAGGTGAAGAGGCTAGGGAGCGAGTCGAGACGGAGGCAGACGAGGAGTTTACGGATTTCTGGGGTCTTGCCGACAGCTATGGTTGCTGGGCTATCGTCTGCGGAGTTGCCGTCTTGGTCAAGGCGATTTTCGTCCCAGTCGATCTCGCCGCGTTTCCAGGCTGCAAGTTTCTTTTGGTACCAGGGCGGATAGAGAGCTGAAACCAAGGGGGTTATGACGAAGGTTGTTACGAGAGCCATGACGACAAAGATGGTGAAGGTGCGCTGGCTAAGGATTTTGGCTTGGAGACCGATATTAAGGACGATCAGCTCGACGAGACCTTTGCAGGACATGAGGGCGCCGATGGTAAAGCTCTCTCTCCAGACCATCTTACATGAACGGGCTGCGAGGGTGCCTCCGACCATCTTGCCAACAAAGGCAACGGTGATAATACCAATAACATATGCCCATGTGATGCCGTTGTCCAGAAGACCAATGTTGGTGCTGAGACCGGATAGAGCGAAGTAAAGCGGTAGGAAGAAGACGGCGACCAGGTCTTCAATCTTCTCAGTAAGCTTAATAGCAAAGCCTCCGTCATGAGGACAGATAATACCGACCAGGAAGGCACCGAAAATAGGGTGTACACCAATAATGGCGGTGAAGAAGGCAGACGTAAAGACCATAAGCACCGTCAAAGCCACGATAGATTATGTGGGGCCATTCTGCAGACTACCAGTGCGCTGCAGAAGTCGAATGAAGAGGGGTCGGACGGCGTACACGAGGAAGAGGATGTAGCCAACGGCGACCAGGAGGACGTAGAGAGCCGTAATGCCAGATCCAGCATTAACGAGGGCGACGCAGAGCGCCAGGAGGATCCAGCCAACGATATCGTTCCCAACACCAGCGGAAAGCACAACCACGCCAACCTGCGTTTGCAATAGATTGAGCTCGGTCAAAATCCTGCAAAGAACAGGAAACGCCTAGAAAAGAATCAGTACAACGCTACGTGCCTTGAGCGAGCGTATCCATACCGTAATGGCCATAGCCACCCCAACAAACAGCATATACGTCCCGAAACTGATCGGCACCAGTCCACTGTCGGTCCTGAACTGATGATACAGTCCATATGCAATCGCCAACCCCAAGCCAAACGGTAGGGCCATCCCCGCCGCCCCAACACTCAACGCAATCCGCCAATTGCTGACCAGCAGCCTGAGATCGACCTCCAGCCCCACCAGGAAGAGAAAGAGAATCAAGCCAACGTTGGCGGAGGAGTTGAGGGTGGGCATGGAGGCGGCGGGAAAGATGGCACTGGTGAAGCCGGGGATGCGACCGAAGACCGAGGGGCCCAGGAGAATGCCACCGATGACTTCGGCGATGACACGGGGCTGGCGAATCTTGGAGAGGGGGAAGTGGAGGAGGCGACAGAAGATGATGATGATACCTGCCTATTGAGCAGAGAGACCATGTCAGCTCCCGTTCTCCTGGGGTTTGGGAATGTGCGGGAAGGGGAGTAGAGCTTGCCTGGATGATGAACATGACAATAGGGTTCTTGGGATCGTAAATGGAGGGATTGGCACCCTCGAGGATGCCACCCTGGCCGGGGGCGGGGGTGTTGCCCATGGTGGAAGCGGAGAGACAGCCGTGTCTCGACGGTCGAGAGGGTAGGACATAGGAACTCGAGGAGTGGATGGCGATGATTGGGAGGGGATGCAGAGGGAGGGTGCAGAGCTTGAAAGAGACATGTCAGCTTTGCAGCGGGGCGGCGATATCAGGTCGTCAGCTGCCCGCGTCCAGTCAGCTCGAACAAAGAACAAAGGCGCAAGATACAACGGTTTCGAAAGTCGCATCCTTCAAAGCCCCCCCACCGCCCAGCGTTCTAGGCCCAATGGACCCCGCCAATCAATATCCCTTCTTAGATGAAAAGGTGGCGGTTATGCAATTGTGTCGGATGATCACAAGTTCAATTGATGATTATGCGGATTGAAACCCCGCTACGAAACAGTATGATGGATATCTGGTGCAAAGAAAGGATAAAATCCCAGAAATGATCGTGTGCTTCCAAGCGGTGAGCGCATCAAGCGAGCGTCAGCTGCCACTCCCTGCAACCGCCAATTCTCACACCACCAAGCAAGGCCAAGGCTTCGACCACGAATCAAGTCATCTTCTTAAGCGGCTGGAGATCCCCATCCCAGTGGACTTTCATGGCCGTGCAAATGTGTTAGCTTGCTTCCCAAACCCCACATGAACGGTATCCACTTACTAGTCGGGAATGGGAAGTATGAACCATGGTCGGCCCTCATGTAGACATAAAACCCTCCCGGTCTGGGAATCTTCTTCAGTTGCCCTTGCGGTCAGTTGTGACGACGAGACCGGTGAGAGAAGACAATTCATACGCACCAGAAACAACTACCAAACAACTTCAAGTCATGCTCTTTGGAGTGCTTCTTCACGGTATTGAGCGCAGCTCCTGGGGCCTTCTTATGGTATGTTTTCTTGTTTGAATTAGCGTCGTCCGACATGATTGAGGTATGCGATCAATAGGATAAGAATGATGTATTTCAAGAACTAAGAAAGCCGATACAAAGAGGGAAGTGTAGAGTGAATGATGGAGAGTGATTTGAGTGTAGCGATGACGCAGGAGGTGCGCCTTCGGGTGTAGGGCAAGTATTCCTCGCAGTCTTGCTATACTGTGACGACTCGAGAAGTGGATGCTTGGAGGGGAGCCATAAATAGAGAGGTTTAGCATACTTTTTCAAAGCACTTTTTCAACGCACAATTTACCCTTGGTCAGCCCTATACAGCCCTACACTATACCCGATTGGGCAATATATCGCCCCGCAACCATAATTGCCTATTTCGTTAAATCTACACACCTCTCTTCTTACCATCGTCTTAATACTCCACCCTCGCTAGTTATAGCTATATAGATAGATAGGGATATAATTATCTTCACCCTCACGCTCTTATAAGTCTAAATCTAGACTTCTAAGTCGGGTCGGGGGTTAGGTTAGGCTCTAACCCCCGGAACCTAACCCGGGGCCTAACCCCGGGGTATAGATAATTATCGCAATCTTTAACTACTTTATAAAGGACCTTATTAATTAACTACCTTATAAACCACCTTATTAATTAATGAGGTAGTTAATTAATAAGGTGGTTAATTAATGAGGTGGTTAATTAATAAGGTAGTTAATTAATGAGGTGGTTAATTAATAAGGTAGTTGATTAATGAGGTGGTTAATTAATGAGGTAGTCAATTAATGAGGTGGTTAATTAATGAGGTAGTTTATAAGGTGGTTAATTCATAGGGTGGTTTATAAGGTAGTTAATTCATAGGGTAGTTTATAAGGTAGTTAAAGATTGCGACAATTATCTATACCCCGGGGTTAGGCCCCGGGTTAGGTTCCGGGGGTTAGAGCCTAACCTAACCCCCGACCCGACTTAGAAGTCTATTAAACCACCTTATTAATTAATGAGGTAGTTGATTAATAAGGTAGTTTATTAATGAGGTGTTTAATTAATAAGGTAGTTAATTAATGAGGTGGTTAATTAATAAGGTAGTTAATTAATAAGGTAGTTAATTAATAAGGTGGTTAATTAATAAGGTAGTTAATTAATAAGGTCGTTTATAAGGTAGTTAATTTATAGGGTAGTTTATAAGGTAGTTAAAGATTGCGATAATTATCTATGCCCCCGGGTAGGCCCCGGGGTCGGGTTGTGTTAATTTAGGGGGCTATTTCTCTATCTAGGGGTTAGAATAAGTAATAACGCTACGGTTCAGCTACGGCCTAATCGGGAAGGTAGGCGTATAAAAGCGTCTTTCACGAGTTAAAAGACGTTTTCAAACGGATATAGAACGACTAGAATGGCTCCTACTTAATAAGGAAGGTGGGTTAGTTAATTACCCGATTCGGGTTGTAAAAGTGCGTTAAAAAAGTATGCTAAACCTCTCTAATAGATGCGGTCGATTAATTAAGGGTATACGCTTCTTAAGTATATATACCTCTCACGGGTATATGCTTCCTAGATATATATACCTTTTGAAGGTATATACTCTCTTAATATATATTCAATTCCAGGGTATACGCTTTCTAGATCTTTTGAAGGTGTATACTTTCTAAGTGTATATACCTCTTACGGGTACACGCTCGATCTTGTGCTTTAAGCTTGTATGTCCCTTAATTTAACACGACCTTAATTCGCTTTCTAAGTTATACTACCTGCCTAGGTTGTTTACATTCTATACTCAATTTAAATATAGAGATTAGGATATCTCGTCTGCACCCCGTAGGAATTTCAGAAATAATATTTAGTAATTTCAGAAATAATGAGATACTGATTTAAATACTCGGAATTTATTCCGACTTATTCGAGGTAGATACCGTAAAAGACGGCACCGTAATAGCACGCACCGTGAAAGATAGCATCGGTACCGTAAGAGTAGGTACCGTAAAAGTAGGTATCGTAATAGTAGGCACCGTGAGAGTAGGTACCGTAAAAGTAGGTACCGTAAATAGGAGCTAAGGTAGATTAGATAGTTAGAAGTAAGGTAGCTATAGTGAAGAGAGGAGTTAGGAGTAAGTAAGGGAGCTAAAAGTAGATAAGAAGCTAAGAGTTAATACCGTTACTAGACTAGTATTCTACCTAACTTCGCTTTAACTTAAGTCTCCGTCCGCGCGCACGATTATTGAACTATTAACTATAATTCGTTATTATTTATACTAGTATTCTTAAATACTTTATATTATACGGGTACGTCTATTCTAACCTAAGGAGCTATAAGTATTAAAGACGTAAAGAAATATATAATACGTAATTAGCGAGGTAAGACTTTAAAGAGGGTACGTAAGTATAAAGAGATTATATATTATCTACAATTATATTGGAATATTAATCGGTCCCTAAAGGCCTTATCTATTAGCTATAATTTTTCGCTAAGAAGCTATATTACGTAACCCTAGGAATATTAAAAATCTCTATATCTCCCTATAGCTTCTCTATTTACCTATACCTACTCTATACCTATGCCTTACGTACTACGTACTAATTAATAAGGTAGTTAATTAACTCTACACCTATATATTACGTATAATATACTAATTTACGCAATTAGGATAGATTAATAGATTAGTGGATAAGGTAGTTAATAGGGTAGTTTATAAGATATTAATTAGTAGGTTAGTTAATTAACGAGGTAGTTAATAAGGTAGTTATAAGATATTAATTAGTAGATTAGTTAATTAACGAGGTAGTTTATAAGATAGTTTATAAGATAGTTAATTAGTTAGTTTATAAGGTAGTTTATAAGGTAGTTAACGAGGTAGTTAATAAGGTATTAATTAATAGATTAATTTATAAGATAATTTATAAGATTTAAAAATCTCGGTACGAGATAGCGACCTTCTAGTATAGTATACCGAACTCTAAGGAGGGTAACGGATAATAAAATATATAGCGTCTAGAGGTAAATAAGTAAAGCGTCTAGAATATATATTAGTGTAGAGTAATATACGGAATTTTAAAGGCCTAAGCCTATACCTAGTTAATACGATAACTATCCTTATTATTTACGTAGCTAGATCTATTAAATTTCCTTAAGAGTCGCTTATCGTCCGGGCTAGTATACTTGTATTATCTCGGTCTTTCCTTATAGCTTAGCAAATACTCGTCTATTTACCTCCTCGTCTTCTCGGTACTTTTAGCTATTAGACCGGGCGTCTATAGGTAGAACAAGGCTAACGCGTTAATAATAACCGTTCTATAAGCTATAGATCTACTTACCGGCGCTAGATATATAGAATAAGGTATTACGATAACTTTAGGGCTCTTTTCGATTTAAGTGCCGAAGGAGTTAGATATTTACGTACTTTAAGATAGCGTATTCGACGTATTTATAAATTCTACGGTCTTTATATTAAGGGAATAATCGCCGAGAGATTTCCTTTAGAAACCTTTCTTTTTTATCTAGATTACTAATCGGTATATATATAACGGCTTTCTAAAGCTTTTTATATTCTTCCTCGAGATACGCTTAGATAAGAAGCGTTATCTATCCCTTAAAGCTAACCGAGGTAAGGCTAGGAATATCTAGTCTCTAATTATTTCGCTCTTAGATAAGGTAGTACTAATATTTAAGGTCTCTATATATTCGGGAAATTAATAAGTACTCGTCGAAAATAGCTAAGGTATTATATTAGCGGTATAATACTTTATCTAGTATACGGGAACGTACTTAACTAAGGGTATAACTCGTTCTTTAGCTTAATAATTTCGTAGTATCTTACTATCTTTACCGGTATAATAATAATACTAGAATAAGGTTCGTAATCCTCGATCTACGGTATATCGTTAGCTATAGCTTACTAATATAACCCTTACGAAGCTAGATATATAACATATATTACTAGTCCTTATAAGAGTTAATTAAGCCTAGCTATAAGTTAACTATCTTCGTTAAATAGAGATCCTTATATATTCTCTAAAATAGTTACCTCCTCGTTTATTAAAAGCCTCGACGTATATCTCGATATACTAGAGTACTTATCGTTTAACCTACTTATTAGGCTTTAATATAAAGTAGATCTACTAGACGGCTTAAAAGGAGCTAAAGTATACTTTCGCCGGCTTTCTAGCTTATATAGTAAGTATACTAATTAGTTCCGCGGCGAGATATAACTAAAGGAGAGGAATATATTTAATACAATATATTAGATAAGGTTACTAAGATAATAGATAACGACGGCTTACTATACGGTAGGAGAAGGTAAAAGAGGAGGAGGGAGAAGCGGTTTTAAGAGGGTACTAGGCTTATATCTTCGAATCTTTCGCCTAATTAAAGCCGTAATTAGGTATTTTAGACGCTATAGTCCTCTTCCCGTAAGGATGCTATTAAATAAGGCGAATAATAGTATCTACTTTTATAGCTATAAAGGGAAACGGGGCGTAGCTAAGAATTAGTAACTCTATTAGGACTAGGTCTTTTCTTACTTCCGGAGCTATTAGGCCTAAGCCTTATTCTACTATTCTACTCTAACTACTCGCCTATCTCTAGTTTACTCTACTTTAAGTACCGCCCTTTCTACCTCTTACTAACCTCTTTATAGCTTACTATAGCTACTAATATAACCGCGAGCGCTAGCTTTCTCGCTCTAATTTTAGCTCCTTATAATACTAACTAATTCTATACTTAAGCGAAAAACTATCCCTTAATATAGTTCTCTCTCTCCTTTATCGAACTATAGTATTGTCGGTAGCCTTATATTTTATTAATAAATTACCTTAATTCTAGAGAGTTAACTAACAGCTTCTTTCTTATTAACTAAGATACTTAAAAGTTAATAACGTTATTAGGTAAAGTTGAAAAAGCTTTTCCTCTACGTCGCTCGTTATACTTATATTAACTTTTTAAGCGCGCAAACTTTATTTATAGTCGATATAGCCTTAAAAAAAGCTCTAAACTTATCGCTTACGCTAAGAATAAATAAGACGAACCCTTATATAATAGCTATTACGGTAATCTTTTATTAATCTTTAAGAGGTAAGACGAAGTATAATAAGGATTATACTAGAATAAAAAATAATATATAAAATTAGCTATATTAAGGTATAAAGCTATTAGTAACCTTAGACTCTTAACTTACTTATATCGTTATTAATACTATTTATATATCTTCTCTTCCTACGAAATATTAACACGGTTTACTAATATAGTCGAGGTTTCTTAAGCGGCTCGTATTAGCCTTTATTATTAAGGGCCTAACCTTTTAGCTTATAGTAGGCGATAGCTATATATAACTTATATAAGCGATTTAGACTTCTATAATAAACCGTACTAAACGGAGCGTTAAGATATTACTAGTTAATAAACTATTATATTATCTACGGAAAAGCGCTAATCTTTAGTCGAGGTCTTCTTATACTTATTATATATATTTTAATTAGCTTACCTAGATTCCGAACGGTAAACTCTATAGATTTTCGGTATTTTCGGTATAACGGGTAGAGATCGCATTTATCGAGGTAATACCCTAAGGCCTTATTATATATTACGAAGGATAAGCGCGAGGGATAGATTCGCTTAGGTAATTCTACTATAACTTTACCTAGAAGACGGTATCGTATTATCCCGAGGTAGCGGATTCGATTCCTTAGTAGTAAACTCGAGATGCTATTTAGTTTAAAGTAGAAAGATAGTATAAGTAAATTATATATTATCTCTTCGTACTCTCGTATTATTTATAGATCTAGATAAATAAGTTAACGTAACTCGTCTATCCGGCTAGTATTATTAATAGCCGGCTCGTTCCTTAATTAAATAACTTTAAGTCGTTTATAATCTTTACGGTATTCGTAGTTTAAGCTATTTATAACGTCTCTAAAGTTACTTTCGCGGTTAAATAAGAATATATAAACCCGCTATAGTTAAGGAATAAAGCCGTTAAATAGTACGTAGCGGAAAGAAGTAGCTCTCGGCGACTTAGTTTTTCTACTAATACTTATCCTTATTAATACTATAAGGTTAAGTCTAAATAGTAAAAGATCGATACGTAAGCTCTCTTAAAGCGTAAGCTTAATAAGATTAATATATTTACTAATACCTCCGTCCTAAATTAGGCTAGTTATAGAAGTATACGCGAGTAGATATAAGCTATAAAAGTTAGTTATAAGTAATAATAGAGGTAGCTATAAACGCTTATACTAAGGCTATAAAAGTTATTTAGCTCCTAGATAACTTATGCCTTTATAATCGTATAATACGGAGGACTTACGCTTACTAAATATACGGTTCGTTATTTATACCCGCTAGACTAATAAGTTTATAGCCTAACTTCTAATTAGTACGAAATTAGAAAGGATTATCCTTTATATATAACGTACTTCTCGTCTTACTTACCTAAACTATAATAATTTATTAATAAGTCTAGAAAGCTTTTATTAATAGTAGCGGCCGTAACGCTAACTTTCGTAGTAATAAGGCTTTAGACGTAGTTAAATAATTAATCCTTAGAATTAAGATTCTCTTATAAATTAGACTTTAAGATTTCCGTATTATAGTATCTATTACAGTACTACGACCTTAGTAAACGCCGGAGATAACTAAGAATACTTATTCGATCGGAGGAGGGAGGGAATAGCTACTTAGCTAAGGTATTAAATATTATTATATACTCCGAAACTAGTAGCTAACGTAAGAAGAGGATTAATATAATAAAGTCGCCTAATCTTATATTAGTTAGGAAAGAAGCTAATATTAGATCGTCGAGCCTACTAACGCTAGTACTATATATAACGTCGATTAAGTTCTAGATTCTTTATATATTTCCTAGAATACTTTATAAAATATCTATAAATCTTATCGCTATTACCCCGAGAGTTCCCCCGCCGTCTATACTTAAGAGCTATAATCCGATAATAAGCGGCCTTAATCTTACTAAAAGCTTTCCCGTACTATATAGTATATAAGTCTTAATTCGATACTAAGAATTAAAGGCCGAGGTTTTATCGCTAATAATTCGAACGTAAACCTCGTATATAACGTATCTATAAGAAAAAGTATTCTCGGGTATCCGTTTAATTAATTAATTATTTTATACTCTACTATCTAGCTATCTAGTAGCTAATAAAGGCGTTCTATACTTTAGATATATAAAGGAAACCTTATTAGGTAAAAACCTCTACTACCCCGCTATTTTTACTCTCGTACGTTATTAGTAGTACTACGATACGCTTCTATCGTATACTTCCTATCGCTATGTCTTCTTCCCGATTTACTTCTATTACCCTAAATAGTTACTCCTTCGCTAGAGAGAATTAGCCTAGTATCCTACGCCGTATTACTTACTAGGTTACGGCCTTTAAGCCCCGCGATATTAATAGGATCGTCGTAGAGTCGCTAGTACCTACCTTCTAGAGTATAGCCTATCTACCTTATATATAGTCCGGGTAAAATATAATAATATACTTTACGTCTTACTTCCTCTACCTATATAGGTAGCCTACTATTAATATTCTAGGGACCTTACGTATATAGAGGAAGTTAATAAGGCCGATCTTTCCGGTTCGTAATTAGGTTACTACCGAGCTTACGACCTTTATTAGCCCTTTATAAAGACCTCGTCTTTCTAGCTTACTTTATTATATTAGGGACCTTATCGTCTCTAGGATCCTATCCTAGTATTTCTTCTACCGTTCCTTCTACCTCTTATTACTCTACCCCTCTATTTAGGCGCCTATCGTCGCCTTCGCCGCTTTAGCCTAGGCTAGTATTAGGATAGGTAGGGGAGAAGGGGTTAGAGAGTCTATATCGCTTTTTCCTAGGGCGTAGAGAGACTACGCCTTCCTTTCGTTAGCCGGTATATTTCGTAGTATTAGTTTTCTTCCTCTCTTCGGCCTTAGTCTCCGCCTAATCCTTATATTACCCTCGATTATAATCGAGTATAATCCCCTTATAGCCTAAGCGCGGATTACTAGCTAGTCGAGGTATATCTCGATTAGTAGTATTCCCGCCTCGGCCTCTAGAACCGTAACTAGGGTTACTTTAAAGTCTCTAAGGACTATATATAAGTATTAGTTCTATATTTTTTCTAGTACCTTTACCTTTATTCGGTTCGGCCCTAGCGTACCCTTAAAATTATACTACGATTCTACTACGTATATTATTACCGGTCTAACTACCGCGCTATATACCTACCTAGCTTTATTAAGTATAGCGCCCTATATAGAACTCGCTACTATTAATAGCCCGAGTATCTAGATCGCTATCTTAGCCTTAGTCTTCGCGAGGTAGGGTTCCTACTTTAGTTTCCTATCGATATATAGGCCGAGTATATAGATAGATATTTCTAGCTTTATTATAGCCTCTCTTAGGTTAACTACCGCTTCGAGGTTAAACCTCTTTAGTCTCCTAGTTAGATAGACTAGCTCGTACTTATAGGGTATAAACGCTACTCCGTACGTTTTTACCTAAATAAAATAGACTTCGTATACGTTTTTTAGTACCTTATAGTTACTCTCCGTACTTTTACTATATATTATTAGATATATATCGTCTATAAAGCTACCTACCTAGACCGGGAGCTTTAGCTTCGTATATCCCTCGATTAATAGCGCGTTAAAGAAGAGGAAGAGTACTAGGGAGATCGGGGAACCTTATAGGATCCCTATCTCTACCGCCTCGACCGCGCTCGTTTTTTAGCCTAGCGTTATCGATATTACTCTATCCCTTAGGAAGCTTTCCGTCTATTTTACTATTAGTATCGATACCCCCTTTAGCCGGAGATTATAGAGTAATCGTAGGTAGGAGACCTTATCGAAGGCCCCCGCTATATCTAGTAAGAGTAGGCTAGCGACGAACTATTCGCTACTATTCTAGACTATATATACCGCTCTAATAATCGTCTCTATCGCGGTTTCTATAGACCTATTACGTCTTACTACTATCTATTTATTAGGGAGGAGCCCGTTCTCCTTTATATAGTCGCTAAGCCTCTAAGAGACTACCGTCTTAAGAGCTTTCCCTAGTATACTTAATAATATAATCGGGCGGTATAACTTCGGTTCTAAGTAGTCTATCTTCTTTAGCTTCTTTAGAATAATAGTATTTACCTTTTTAAAGGACCTAGGGTAGTAGCCCGTACGGATATAGACTTAAAAGAGGTTTATAAAGGCGCTAATTAGGCTATCTAGTACTATACGGAGGAATCGGTTTAGAATACCGTCGATCCCCGGTACTTTATCTAGTTTAGGTCTCCTAATCGCCTTACGGACCTCTTACTCTATACTTACCTCTCCTGTTAATAAGAGCTCCGAGTATATCGTCCTATTAATATCCCTTAGGTTAGCGGCCGGGGGTAGGGGAAAGAAGGTCCTTCGTAGGACTTCTACCTTACCCTCGAACTAGTCTATTTTCCCCTCCCCCTCTCTAGTCTTTAGTACTAGAAACTTAGGAAGCTATTTCGGGAGTATACTACTTTCTCTTCCCTATTTGGTAATTAACTATATATTTATCGCTATATATACGCTTTCTCGAAAGTAGAGCGTCTTCGCCTTCTTAATAATCTTACCCTTACTCCTCTAGGCCTCTTATAAGGCCTCCTCTATCTATCTTATTCTATAGGCGCTATACCTTTTACTCCGTACTTTTACTACCTCTATAGCTATCTTATATAGTTCGTTCTAGAACGATTTCGCTCGAGTTAACGGTTTCGCCTATAGTATAGTCTAGTCGACGATTTCGGCTATACTCTCCTCGAGCTCTACTACGTATACGTCGATATCTTCGTAGGTTATTAGTAGCCTTAGTCCTAGGGCTTCCCCTAGTTTCTTAGCCTCCTTTATTACCTCGCTAGCCTTCGCCGTTTTCTACGCTCTTCTTTTCCTCGGTACTATATCTTCTATATCTACCTCTATCTCCGTAACGATTAGAATATAGTCCGACCTATACTAGAGGTCCTAGCGGGTCTAGTAGCTCTAGATTAGGTTCCGTATAATCGTTAACGTAAATACTAAGTTAATCGTACTCTAGCTTTTCCCCGCCTACTACGTTACTAAGTTCTCTAATAGTATAAGCTCTATTCCGCGTTCTAGCGTTAGCTTAAGTAGGCTAACCGCCGCCTAGTAGTACGTATATCGCCCTTTATTATTTTAGCTAGAGTAATAGAGGTTAAAGTCTCTAAGGAGAATATAATCTCCTAGGAGGTCTAGTTTAGGTCCTAGTACGCCTAGTATTAATAGACTATCGGTAGAGTTATATAAGGCCGGGCTAGGGTTATATATATTATATACCTATAGAGTCTAGAACTCCTACCCTTATCCCTTTCAGTTCTATAGCTTAATTTATAGCTTTAGGAAGCTTAAGTCTCTAGTAGGGATTCTAAGTTATATTAAGATATAATTAATTCTTCTAACTACTATCTATAAGAAGAGGCTAAATACACCTCTATCTAGTAGATTCCTTAGTACTACCGTCTCTACCTACCTAATCTACCTACCTAATCTACCTACCTAATCCGTAATAATATACCCCCTACGAAGAGAAAACCGTATACCCTTATATATAATCGCTAGGTTTATTAACTAGGGTAAAGGTAGGTACCGTAAAAGTATTAGGTACCGGTTAAGGCTAGGCTTATAGGGTTACTATTAGAATAATAGCTAGCGTTTACGTACGAAGTTAGGTAAATAGACTATTACCGAAGGAAAGCGGTATAGTATATATAGTAGCATTATTACCGAAGGAAGATAGCGAATAGGAAGGGGTATACCGAGTAGGGAAAGGGCCTAGGCCGCTATCGAACGTAGTAACTACGTTATAGAGGTCTAGGTCTACGATACTAGATATCGGCGCTATAGGATCCCGTAAAAGGCCGCGACTAACTATAGGCGGGACCGGCGTCGTAAATAGATTCTATAGTTATAACGAAGGAGTCGGCGCACGGGTAATAATAGATAGAGCGTTATCGTCGCCCGCTAGGAATTCGTTATAGGTAAGTCGATTTATAAGCGAATCGTCGATAGGGCTCTCGTCGAGAAGCTACTTAATATTAGCTTCCGTTACTAATAAATTACTGTAAGTAAGATTTAAAGCTAGGGATAAAATCGTAGGTGTAAGTACTACCTCTCCCGTAGTGCCGTAGGGAGAGTCGGTATCTTATCGCTTCTTAGACTTCTTCTTCTTTTTAGGCGGCGGCTCCGTAGAAGCGACCTTCTTAGCGGCGGCTCTCGTAGTAATAGCGTTAGTAGTAGTTACTACCTTACCCTTAGCTTTATCGATTTTATCCTTTAACTTCTTAACCGTCTTCTTTTCCGGCGTAGAGGGCGTAGAACTCCGCTTACGCTTCTTTTTAACAACTTTAGTATCGGGCTTATCCTTATATTTTAAGCCGAATTTCTTCTCGGCGACGGTAGTAGGCTAGTCGACCTTAAGCGATAAATATTTATAGAAATCTACGGGGAGAGCGTTATCGTTAGCGTCTACCGCTTTATTAATAGATATAAATGCCTTCTTAGGTAAATCGGATTTAATAGAGTCTAATACCCTTACGGTACCTTCGCCTATAAAAGTAGAGATAGCGGCCGAGAAATCTACGATTATATATAGATTTTAACGGTAATTGTTACTAGTAAGCTTAGCTTTAGTAGATTCTTTAACCGCTTTCGTAGCGAATCTTTATAGACGTAGAAAAGTATTTAAGGTAATCTTAGAGCTCTTTTATACTACCGTAAGCTAGGCTATAATAGTACTAGTATCTATATATTCTTAGGTAGGCTTAGTATTAACCTTAGTCTTATTACCTAAGTCGACGTCGTCTAACGATATCGATATATTTATAGAGTCGATATCGGGCGACGTAGAAGAAGGGCCTATATCGCCGTCGTTATCTAGAGTAGTATAGTAGGAATACTTAGCTAGCGTCTATATTATTAACGAATTATCCGTAACCGTACTATAAATTTATAGGGCCTTACCTCTAGTAAGATAGGTACCCTTATCGCCGTATAGAATATAGTTATACTGCGCAATAGGTCGGGTTAGGTAGGTTTTGGCTATTTTATTACCCGACCTAAATTTGGGGTAGGTAACCTATGTCTTAGCTCTAGGTGGGTCGGGTTATACTACGGGTTACCTATAGGTGAACCTATAATAACCCGGGTCTTCGTTAGCTAATTAAGCGTTACCATCTAACCGAGATAATTAGGGTAGATATTATAATAATTATTATAATAACTACCTTATAAACCACCCTATTAACCACCTTATTAATTAAATACCTCGTTAACTACCTCGTTAATTAACTACCTTATTAACTACCTTATAAACTACCCTATTAACTACCTTATAAACCACCCTATTAACTACCTTATAAACCACCCTATAAACTACCCTATTAACCACCCTATTAACTACCTTATGAACCACCCTATAAACTACCCTATTAACTACCTTATTAATTAAATACCTCGTTAACTACCTTATTAATTAAACACCTTATAAACTACCCTATTAACCACCCTATTAACTACCTTATGAACCACCCTATAAACTACCCTATTAACTACCTTATTAATTAAATACCTCGTTAACTACCTTATTAATTAAACACCTTATAAACCACCCTATTAACCACCCCATTAACTACCTTATTAACTACCTTATTAATTAAACACCTTATAAACCACCCTATTAACCACCCCATTAACCACCTTATTAACTACCTTATTAATTAAACACCTCGTTAACCACCTTATTAATTAAATACCTCGTCAACTACCTCGTTAATTAACTACCTTATTAACTACCTTATAAACCACCCTATTAACCACCTTATAAACTACCCTATTAACCACCTTATTAACTACCTTATTAACTATCTTATTAACTACCTTATTAATTAAACACCTCGTTAACTACCTCGTTAACTACCTTATTAACTAAATACCTTATAAACCACCCTATTAACTACCTTATAAACTACCCTATTAACCACCTTATAAACTACCTTATTAACTACCTTATAAACCACCCTATTAACTACCTTATAAACCACCCTATTAACTACCTTATGAACCACCCTATAAACTACCCTATTAACTACCTTATTAATTAAATACCTCGTTAACTACCTTATTAATTAAACACCTTATAAACCACCCTATTAACTACCCCATTAACTACCTTATTAACTACTTTATTAATTAAACACCTTATAAACCACCCTATTAACCACCCCATTAACCACCTTATTAACTACCTTATTAATTAAACACCTCGTTAACTACCTTATTAATTAAATACCTCGTCAACTACCTCGTTAATTAACTACCTTATTAACTACCTTATAAACCACCCTATTAACCACCTTATAAACTACCCTATTAACCACCTTATTAACTACCTTATTAACTATCTTATTAACTACCTTATTAATTAAACACCTCGTTAACTACCTCGTTAACTACCTTATTAACTAAATACCTTATAAACCACCCTATTAACTACCTTATAAACTACCCTATTAACCACCTTATAAACTACCTTATTAATTAAACACCTCGTTAAACACCTTATTAACTACCTCGTTAATTAACTACCTTATAAACTACCTTATTAACTACCTTATAAACCACCCTATTAACCACCTTATAAACCACCTCATTAATTAAACACCTCGTTAACTACCTCGTTAATCAACCACCTCGTAAACTACCTTATAAACCATTAAACTATCTATCTATTAATCTATTAAACTATTAATCCATTAATCTATTAACCTAACTAATATTGACGAGGTGGTTGACGAGGTGTTTAATTAATAAGGTGGTTAATAGGGTGGTTAATAGGGTGGTTAATAAGGTAGTTAATTAACGAGGTGGTTAACGAGGTATTTAATTAATAAGGTAGTTAATAAGATAGTTAATAAGGTGTTTAATTAATAAGGTAGTTAATGGGGTAGTTTATAAGGTGTTTAATTAATAAGGTAATTAACGAGGTAGTTGACGAGGTATTTAATTAATAAGGTGGTTAATGGGGTGGTTCAGATATTGTAATAATTATTGTAATAACTATCTTATTAACTACCTCGTTAATTAACTACCTTATAAACCACCTTATTAACTACCTTATAAACTACCCTATTAACCACCTTATAAACTACCTTATTAATTAAACACCTCGTTAAACACCTTATTAACTACCTCGTTAATTAACTACCTTATAAACCACCTTATTAACTACCTTATAAACTACCCTATTAACCACCTTATAAACCACCTTATTAATTAAACACCTCGTTAACTACCTCGTTAATCAACCACCTCGTAAACCACCTTATAAACTATTAAACTATCTATCTATTAATCTATTAAACTATTAATCCATTAATCTATTAACCTAACTAATATTGACGAGGTGGTTGACGAGGTGTTTAATTAATAAGGTGGTTAATAGGGTGGTTAATAGGGTGGTTAATAAGGTAGTTAATTAACGAGGTGGTTAACGAGGTATTTAATTAATAAGGTAGTTAATAAGATAGTTAATAAGGTGTTTAATTAATAAGGTAGTTAATGGGGTAGTTTATAAGGTGTTTAATTAATAAGGTAATTAACGAGGTAGTTGACGAGGTATTTAATTAATAAGGTGGTTAATGGGGTGGTTCAGATATTGTAATAATTATTGTAATAACTATCTTATTAACTACCTCGTTAATTAACTACCTTATAAACCACCTTATTAACTACCTTATAAACTACCCTATTAACCACCTTATAAACTACCTTATTAATTAAACACCTCGTTAAACACCTTATTAACTACCTCGTTAATTAACTACCTTATAAACCACCTTATTAACTACCTTATAAACTACCCTATTAACCACCTTATAAACCACCTTATTAATTAAACACCTCGTTAACTACCTCGTTAATCAACCACCTCGTAAACCACCTTATAAACTATTAAACTATCTATCTATTAATCTATTAAACTATTAATCCATTAATCTATTAACCTAACTAATATTAACGAGGTGGTTAACGAGGTGTTTAATTAATAAGGTAGTTAATAGGGTGGTTAATAGGGTGGTTAATAAGGTAGTTAATTAACGAGGTAGTTAACGAGGTATTTAATTAATGAGGTAGTTAATAAGATAGTTAATAAGGTGTTTAATTAATAAGGTGGTTAATGGGGTAGTTTATAAGGTATTTAATTAATGAGGTAATTAACGAGGTAGTTAACGAGGTGTTTAATTAATGAGGTGGTTAATGGGGTGGTTCAGATATTGTAATAATTATTGTAATAACTATCTCATTAACTACCTCGTTAATTAACTACCTCGTTAACCACCTCATTAGTTAAACACCTTATGAACTACCTCATTAACCACCTCATTAATTAAACACCTCGTTAACTACCTCATTAATTAAACACCTTATAAACCACCCCATTAACCACCTTATTAACTACCTTATAAACTACCCTATTAACTACCTTATTAACCACCTTATAAACTACCCCATTAACTACCTTATTAACCACCTTATTAATTAAATACCTCGTCAACTACCTCGTTAATTAACTACCTTATTAACTACCTTATAAACCACCCTATTAACTACCTTATAAACTACTCTATTAACCACCTTATAAACCACCCTATTAACTACCTTATAAACCACCCCATTAACCACCCTATTAACCACCTCATTAATTAAACACCTCGTCAACCACCTCGTTAATTAACTACCTTATGAACCACCTCATTAACTACCTTATTAATCAACCACCTCGTTAATTAACTACCTTATGAACCACCTCATTAACTACCTTATTAATCAAACACCTCGTTAACTACCTTATTAATTAAATACCTTATAAACTACTCTATTAACTACCTTATTAACTACCTTATAAACTACCCTATTAACTACCTTATTAACCACCTTATAAACTACCCTATTAACTACCTTATTAACCACCTCATTAACTACCTTATAAACCACCCTATTAACCACCTTATTAATCCATTAATCTATTAATCTATAATCCATTAATCTATTAATCTATAATCTATTAATCTATTAACCTAACTAAATATGGGTCGGCCCATAGGTAACCCTTTTTTGGGTAGGTTAGGTCGGGTTTTTATCCGATTTTAATAACCCGACCCTAACCCGGCCCTAAGTCCTATTTTGACCTAACCTACCCTACCCCAAATTAGGTTACCCGGCCCTATTGCGTAGCATATATAAGGCTAAATTCTAACACTCCTATATTCAGTTATATATAATTAACTAAATATCTCTACTAACTAGTTTTTACACCTTAGTTAGACTAATCTAACGGAGAAACCTAGCGTACTTCTTATTAGTTAATAGCTTAGTTAGCCCATTAGCTACTATCTTATTAGTGGGAACCTATAAGAACTCTACTATTCCTAACTCTACCTAGTCCCTAACGAAGTGCTACTAGATATCGATATACTTCGTCCTAGAGTAGAATCTAGGGTCTTTAGCTAGGGCTATAGTACCCTAGTTATTAGCCTTAATAATAACTAGGTTAGTTAGGAGGCCGTAGCCTATATCTAGCTTACTAAATAACCTAGTTAACTAAATAGCCTTCTTAGAGGCCTAGGTTTAGGCTATATACTCGGCCTCGTATAATAATAATACGATCGATTACTAACGCTTCGAGGTCTAGCTAATAGCTCTACTATAGAGTAAGAAGATATATATACTACGTGATAAACGGCTGGCTATATTAGACTCCTAGTTAGTATCGGTGAAGGCCTTAAGGCTATCTCTTCCACCGTAGGTAATACCTATATTAATCGTTCCTTTAAGGTAACGGAGTATTTGTTTAGCCGCTCCGAAATACTTCGTATTTAGATTATAGTTAAACTAGGAGAGGATAGATATAGTATAGTAGATATTAGCCCTCGTCTGTATTATAGGATATATAAATGAACTAATTATACTCTAATACTCGTAAGTATTAGTAATTATAGCGACTCTAATAGATTCCTTATAGAACTCTATATTAGCCACTATTAGTGTAGTAACTAAGGTATAATCGGCTATCTCAAATCGAACTAATATCTTCCTAATATAGGTACTTTAAGTAATACGGACCGTCCTATTAGTCCGGTTACGTACTATCTCTATCCCGAGATATTAAGAGTATAGGCCTAGGTCGGTTATCTTATAAGCATTATTAAGAGCCTTCTTAAGTATTACAATATCTGTAGACCGACGTAGTCTAAAAATTAGTATATTATTAATATACACGCTTACGATAAGACGAGTTATTCGATTAACGAATATAGAGTAGTCGGATTCGGTATATTTAAATCCTTTTAATAATAGGAAGTTATAGAGGGTAGAGTACTAGGCCCGAGGTAATTACTTAAGGCTATATAGGGCTCTAAGCAATCTATATACTATATTCTTATTAGTTGCATATCTAGTAGGTTACTCTACGTATATTAACTTATCGATAATAGAGTTAAGAAACGCCGTAACGACGTCCATCTGTTCGCTTTCTAGATTAAAATAGGCCATTATAGTAAATAGAGTCTTAAAGCTTATTAATTTAACTACTAAGGTAAACATTTAATCGAAATTAACGCTATACGTTTATTTAAAGCCTCGTATAACCTATCTAGATTTATAGATAACGGTCCTATTAAGTTTCTTCTTAATTTTAAAGACCTACCTACTACTAAGTACGAGAGCATC
>JAABUP010004508.1_pt1 | contig 22630 bp, 16 predicted proteins | sample 5559201 | NCBI WGS metagenome assembly JAABUP01 (sample SAMN10711887, study PRJNA513373) | rock metagenome | isolation source: Antarctica rocks | place: Antarctica | reverse complement strand
AAGCATAGGAAACACGGGGGACAAGCTTCCAAGCACGCCAGATTGTGGGCATCATCTTGACCGTCCGTGTCGCATGGACGCTGATGGCCAGAGGTGGAATGGTGGCAAGGCATCGCCGGCAGGATTGTCATCTGCGATGGATGGTCTTCAGGATCCCTTGGCCTGCCAGCAAATCTCTCTCATGCCATCCCCATCAGTGCTTGTCGTCGCCGCTGTCAGCACAGACTCAGCCTCTTCGTCCCCGGGCTTCCGTCCCACGGAAGATTCTAAAGATATCGTGATAGCTGTTGGATACCTCGACCATAACCTGCGCAGCTTGTCAATCACTTTGGTCACATACTCCACCTCCCGGGAAATTGAGAAGAACATCTTGGCCGCATGATCGTACTGCACATGTGCACCTTGCTAGCCTGTCCTCTCCCATCGGCATTCGACCGTTGCCTGTTGTCTGCCCTCAAAATAAGGGTGGCTAAGCTCCTCCTCGCTCGCCTCCTCCGATTGATCGATTCTTACTGCCCAAGATTAAGAAGAGAGCTTGCGAAAGGCCTTCTGTTGGCAGAAGGACGTCAAGGTCTGTCTTCGATTGACATGGTTGTCAGTACTTTCTCGTGCCAACAAGGAGTACAATACCAGAGATTCGAGCAGAAGGATTCTTTCATTGGTGAGGAGCTTGGGGTGGGTGAGTAGCGTCGTAGATGTACAGATTGCTGACTCGACGATTGATTTCGGCCCTTCGGAGGGCTAGTTTTACCTGATCAACCAATGCACAAATTAAAACGAAGAGTCTGCAATTGCCAAGGACGAGTTCCTGTATACCAGGCATCAACTTTGAATCTGGTGTCTCGATGATGCTGTGATCTCGAGCTGGGTCTGGTCCTCGTTTTGGACTTACAACGTCTTCGCTGGGGAAGCGCCTGTGTGGCCTGGCATGTTGCTTGACAAGTCCGAGTTTGCCAAAACATCCTAATTTATGTTACTCTACATCTCACCGGTCTTTGGTGATGGCAAGGTGGGTCGGAAGAAACGGTCGCAGTATGGAAAGGTTCGATAGTCACACGTTCAAATAAACTGAATCTTTTGCGACCTTTCATTGGCCGAGCACTAGTCTTGTGGTTGTGATCTGGATCCAATTGAGCATCATATTGGTCAAAATGTTGCATAGCCTCTGACCAATTACTATTTTCGATGCAGTTTAGAGAACATCTGTAAAGGGAACGGGCTATCGATGCTGATTATGCAACATTGTGAACCTCCATATATTCGTGATGGCGACCTCATTCATGTCCAATCGCTAAATCGCTGAATCGCTGAATCGCGGAAAGTCTGACAAAAACAAAGCAATATGTAAATCCTTCTAGGCTGCGGCCGAGGATACTCGACAGATATGTACACCATGAGATCTTGGAATATGGATTGTTAGACGGACAAGACGAGCGGTGCTTTTTGTCCATAGCCTCGAAACCTGTCCGCCATCTCCAAGCCTAGCTCTTTCATTCTCTCCGCACCTTTGCCTGGCTGGCATTTCCTATGCTTCTCTCTGCCCGCTGTACGGCAGTGCTGACGCCAAAACTTGTCCTTACGTCTTTGTCGTTTGGTCTCTAGTCCTTGGACGATGTCAATGGGCCCCCGACTATGAGTGTCTGCACGCTTTCTGCTCACGCTCTTACCCTTTGGTGAGGTGCCAGATGAGGGCGTGTCACTACCGTGGAAACGAGACCTTCGGTGTTGGTCCCAGAAGGGATTGGGTGTTCTTGGTAACGATGTCGTATGAGTCAAATTTGGACGCTGCGCCAGATGCGGCATGTCGATCTTCAAGTATGCCGTGGATGGCGATCCATCAATGGAAGGCCGGCGTGAAGAAGGTGGAGAGGTTAATCTTTGCCGCGTCGGTGGAGGAGAACGCAGGCGAAGTGTGGAATGACCGAAGAGCCGGCGTGGGGGTGGTGATCTATGGACCGAGACTCGCTTAGAGGGCGGAGATTGTAGGCGCTTAGGCGTTGGTGACTTTATCCGTTTCGGTGAGAGCATTGACAACTCCATACCCCCAATCGGTGTTGGAATTTTCCCTTGGAAAAGACGTCCAGCGTGCTCTGGGGTCTCTGGATGCCCTCTCCCCCGTGCGGCTGCGTCACCCGCCCGAGTGACATTATCGTCCTCATCATCATCCTCTTCTTCGTTGTTGCCAGCCTCAGGGTCAGAAGTGGGGAAGCTTGGGTCGATATCCTGAGGTATGGGTGTATGCTTTGAGCGTCTGCGCTCTTCCAAACACGACATGTACGCTTCCTCAAGAGGGCGATCCTCGTCAACGGTCCCGACAATAAAATCGCTACTGTCCGGCAGGTCAGGCGTACTATGAGCCAATCGTGGAGATTTCACGTGGTACTCCCTCGAACTTCGACTTGAGCCGATCTTCGTTGTGTCAATGGTAGACTCGATGGAGGAGTCTGAAGTTATTCTGTGAGCTGCTGGGCGAATGTGTTCAAGATGGTCTGTAGAAGTGGCAGCTGTCGTGAGACCAGGCGTCCAGAAATGGTAATCCGAATCACCATCGCTCTCTTCATCGGAATCAGCAAAGCCTTCCTCATCATCGGTCTCGTTACCATCATCTGAGATTGTATCCACATCGATATCACTTAGCTCTTCGTCCCCATTGTCGTCATCCGCAATCTCCTCTTCAGCCTCCTCATCCAAAGCTTCCTCCTCGGCTTCTTCTGCCAGCTTTCTAATCGCATTCTCCTTTCGGAGGGTGTCATTGACAGTGATCTTCTGACGGTAAGCCGTCTGTTCGTTTGTCCACTCGTCCTCCGTACTGAAATGGCACTCGAATTCATGGAATCTTGTTGCTTCAGATTCCTGGAAGTCTATACGATTGAAGACTCGGCCTTTGCGAGACTGGAAATTGGTAGCAGGAACAGAAATGTTTTGGCATGGGCTACTCTTTATCGTGGAATCTGAGTCTCGATGCGTCCGGGTGCTGACTTCTGATGCTGTATTTACAGAATTGACCTCGGGGGTCGGACAGTGCTGCTTGACTTCGCAAGGTGACTTGCCCCTCTTTTCTCTTTTCGGTGGATCGGCATGCGAGGGTTTCATGGGACAAACAAATTTCAGCATGCAAGGACGCTTTGCAGGGCTGACCGGTTTCGTAGGCGTCTCGATTCGAGCCTGTGTCTTTGCTGGCACCTCACTTGCTTTCTGAGAAGCTGATTGACGCCCACACGCGAAGCTAATGCACCGTTTCCGACCAAGACCTGCTTCGACACCTGTTTCGTGTGATGATTCACCACTATTTGTTGGAGCTATTTTTACAGTGTCTGAACTGTGATCGGGGGTTTGGTATCTATGGCCTTTTGAGACAGCCATAGGTAGGCCGGTAAGAGCACTTGGCAGAGGGGGACTCGGGGAAGTCGTCCGAGCGGGACTGGTTAATCCACCATCACTAGTGAGCACAGGGGCTTCGGTATCGGATATTGGGTTTAATTCTGGGCTCGAAAGAAGCGCTTGGGTGAGCAAAGATTCCTTCCTATCTCGGGTTAGATGTGGGGACGTAACAGAGTCTTGTGGAGTACTCGAGTTGAAGCTTCGAATGCTTGGGGTCTTCAGTTTTGCAAATCGGATTCGTTTGTCTGGGGGTTCATCGACATCTGATGCAAGATCATCGTCGCCAGTCGCAGACGCGCCAGCGGAGCCGTGAAGACTGCCAGAGGAAAGCCCTTGGCTGGTGAGTAATCTATCGTGATAAGCGTGCTGATGATGAGCCATGGTTCTAGGTTGTGTGTGTAGTCACCACAAGACCTTGAAATCCTTGACGGAGGAGCAGACCGATGTGTGAAAGTCTCCGTGGAAAAGTGGGTGCGTAACGGGGTAGCAGAGCCAAGTGATGGAAGGTTGTACGTGGATAGTCTGAGAGATGGGAGCTCAAGAGCTTCCCATGAACGTGTTGGCCCGCTGTCCACGACGGTATGGTCTGTTCCCCAGGACAGTGTTGCTATAATAAAGGTGACATGGTGTGGGGTGCGGCGAGTAGGCCTACTCGCAAGGAACGCTTTGAGAGATGCAGTGAGCTAAGCGCAGAGGAGCCGAAACCCAGCCCTGCGCAGTGAAACGCAACAGACGATCGAAAGGATTGATGAGGTCAGACCGGTTGATGGTTGCTAGGATGGTGTTGGTGGCTATGTAATCTAAGAGGAGGGTTGAGGTGAGCGAGAGGTCCGGTAGTAGATGTCGTAAGAATGCCCGAAGCCGCTCTAGCGCTCAGACAGACGACTGGGTGATGGCGGTGGTCAACGATCGCCGAACGACGGGACGTGGCCGCACAGTCTTGGTATATGGGAGTGGAGAGTTGCTGATGTTTTTGCCTGGTGATTGGGAGGAAAGAGGCAAGAAGGCAAGAGGCGCGAGAGAGAGAGAGAGAGGGTGGGAGAGGATAGTGTTTGGGCGGCGGTCCGGTCGGCGCTTTTGCGCTATTTTTCTGCAGAACAGAAATATGGGTAATTTGGGAAATTATGGTAGACCGGGACCGAGCTGGAGGGCGTTGTCAAGTGACTCTATCCGGCATCGTTCAGATGATCTGGGAAGAAAGGGACGCTGGCATAGAACTACATACGAGTCATACGATACCTAAGCTGTGGCCCTTTGATCAGCCTTTGTACCTCTGCCATTGATGTTATTATTCAATGTTATTCGATTGTTTCCTATCCAACGAGGCGACGTCCCGTTTGCTAGAGTATTCTACTTTAGTCTTGCGTGAGCTCCTTTCTCACACTGGGCTGTTTGGCACTAAGGCTGTCCACCGCGCCAGAACCAAGTCCACACCTCCACGCCCCTCCTTCCCTGCCGACAACGGAGCAGCGCCGCTCGAACAGCTAGGTACATCGTACGTTATCGGCCTTCGCTCAGCGTAACAGCCGCGGGTAACCATCAACCCAAAGGGCCCAAGGGAACAGCAGTTCTGAATCTGCGAGGATCAACGCAGCGGATCTGCAGGCCTTCATTCCAGCTGTGGCTTCAGCGGGCCCACCTCTGGGAATGGCGATGTGTGACGTGTGAGACTGGCGACAGTGGTGGACCGCCGTGGCATACAGGATGTGGGCAACGAGCAATGAGGGCCTTGTTTAGACCATTCTCGCCAACATCATGGCGTCTACCCAGAAAAGTGGGTGGACGACACCCCACGTTTTGGTTGGAGTTGAGGCAAATGCGCCCACCAAGTGCAGGACATTCCACGTAGATTGGAGGATTGTGGAGGCACGTAGACTACAGCTCCATTTCGTACTGGTGAGGAACATTTATCGGTGGAGGTGGAGAATTGGAATGCTGAGACCAGGTGCGTCACGCTGGTCATTGGTCAATGCAGAAGACGTGCGGGATTTTCCCCAATCGAGCTCTCGTCGAGTCGAAACGCCAGAGGGTTGAGAATCAAGCTTCAGAAGACCGACTGGCGTCAATCTAGCAATGATGACAGTGACCTATGCCGCTGACGGGTTAATCTGGCATCATGAAAGTAGGGTAGCATAAGATGCCGGGAAACAAAGCGCGCAGGAGAACGTATTGAGTTGTTCTAGTTCTGGATTGCCAAGCCTAATTCTATTCTAATGTAGATCACGTGACATCAGTTTGATTAGGGAAGCTCGAATTAAAGCACCGCGGAGGAATAATGTCACATATCAGTTAGAGCTACCCCAAATCGACAAGATCATGAATGCCCTACGAGTTGCTCGAGCAGTCGCTCGCTCTCGCCCGTTCATGACTCGGCTATCTCTCCAGCGAAGAGGATATGCCGATGCAGTATCGGACAAAATCAGACTCACCCTGGCCCTTCCCCATCAGGTACGTGTTGATCTTTCTGCGGAAGCATTGATGCTCGACTTCGCCGTCACACTTGTCTGTAACGCTTCTTGTGCTGACACCGTTCTCCCATTCAGTCGATATACAAGTCCACAGATGTGTACGTGGGCCTCGGGATGATTCTGCGATGCCTCCCTTCGACCAAGTACCCGGGCTAATTCGCATGCCAATTGTTAGAGTCCAAGTCAACATACCTGCCGAATCTGGAGAGATGGGTGTTCTCGCTAGCCACGTGCCCTCTATCGAGCAATTGAAGCCCGGGCTCGTTGAAGTGATTGAGGAAAGCGGTGGCAGCAAGCAATTCTTCCGTACGTGCAAAAGAAGGCTTCGCTGTAAAACTTGATGGAAAAGGTTTTGTTCTGCGAGGGCCAGGCATAAGTAGGAAACGGGATTGATTGATTTATGGCTAATGGATACGGTGTCAATAGTGTCGGGAGGTTTTGCCATTGTACAGCCTGGTTCACAGCTCAGCATCAATGCCGTGGAGGGATTCCCCTTGGAGAACTTCAGCGCCGATGTAAGCTCTGACAGAACTAGACACGCCTAGCGACGGGTGGACTCATTATTGTTGCAGGCTGTCCGATCCCAAATAAGCGAGGCACAAAAGATAGCCGGAGGCAGCGGGAGTGAGCAAGATATAGCGGAAGCAAAGATTGAATTAGAGGTGAGTAGCTTGTCGATCTTGTTAGTTCACGTTTCCAATCTAACAGCCCTCCACAGGTCTTGGAGAGCTTGCAGGCGTCAATGAAGTGAAAGGCTTTGTAAACTACGCATCTTTATGTAATTTCACAAGGGCTTACATAGTTCTCTCCATGCCATTTCATCCAAGTAGTAACTTCCCTCGGGAGATCAGCAACAATCGAAGTTGTGCCTACTCGGCTTGGATACTCGCCCGAGTGTGTTCGTTCCTTCTCAAGTTAAGAGTCGAGTAAAAAGAATGATGTTTTGTCCCTTCTCTCACACTCTACAAACTGTCGTAAAGAACACAGTATCTTTGCAAACTTTCTATACAAATTACAGTCGTTCTTTAGCTGAACATTCCACTTAAATTCTTATTGATTCAATCGCAATAGCCAGCACTAGACATCCTTACGGCAACAGGATGAAGAGGTGGCCCCCAAGCTCCCCGCATTCGCGGAATACAATCAGACGCAATCACTCGCCATTCTGTGAATCAAATGGTCCTATCGTCCAAGAAGGCTTCGTTGCAGCTCGAATTCGCGTATTACAAGAATTACAAGCCCAGGCCCAGGCAGGAAATCGGTCGCATTCACCAATGATTCCGTGTCCACCACGACGAGTCCAGCCTTATAGGCCTCGCAGTTCACCAGGGCACGATTTAGCACACACACCAGCGTCAAACGATCAAGCCACTCCAGAAATTGAGAAGCTCTACCAACCTTGGGAGCAAGTGGCTCTAGAAGAGCACGAGGAACATTTCAGAGAAACATTGGCTGAGACAGACCCTTGGACTGCTGCCTCACATTCCAAGAGTCCAAATAGTGAAACACGAAGCTTTGAACCACGCAAGTCGTACACAACCTCCGATGAGGGTTCTCATAGCTTGGATATCCTCGAAAAGACAGCGGATACGAGCGAGGAGGCTGAGCTGCGCAAAAACAACGCTCTTTTCACCTCGAGTACCAAGGCCGTGGGCGATGGCTCCACAAAGTCACCAAGTAGTGAGACACCAAAACCTTCTGAACACCTAATATTAGGCCCTCGCCCTATTTCTGCGAGTCTAGCAGACTCCTCGACCTTGGAACTTTGCGTCCAATGGCCGAATCTCAGGGAGGACAAGCATGGCTTTGAGTATGAAAATGATCAATCTCAAGGGCTACCGAGAGAGAGCGTTGCTGATAAGTTGGACTCGTTGGTCGAGCGGGGGTGGATAGCGGGCAAACCCTCTGGAAAGGTTGACGAAGACGGAAATTTCCCCAAAAGCATGTCTATGACAGTATCTTCGCACGACGATAGTGTCCAAAGTCTAGATCGCGCATTGAGAAAAGAAACGCGCTCTCACGGCCCTGCCAGTCTAGCATGGAGCCGGTGTCACGACTCGTTCGAGCACAGTTCCTCTCACACGAGTCAAGCGGATCTTAGCTCTTCTCACCACCTCGGTTCGCCCCAGCAAAGGAAGCTAGTAAGAAAGCACAGGTATCAGGGTCCCAAGACTCCCTCATTCGAACGAAGCAGCTCGGACATCGGATCGTACGCTGCCAAGCGTCCTCCAGCTTCATCAATCGGGAACCGGAGAGCTTGGTCTTTAAGTCAATTGCAGCGCCTCAAAAGAAGCAGTAGTGAAGGCATCGAATTACGCAGCTTCACTCCCAGTCAAATCGCAATTAGCCGAGGTGGCAGACGACGCAGCGCATCGGTCACAGTCTCATCCCGGATATCAACAAGCCTACGTTCAAGTAAAGAAGGTGCCATGTCCGTGTCCAACCAACACCAACCGCAGTCTGAACAAGATTTGCTCCGAGCGAGCTCTCGCCGATCGAGTATCGCTAGATTCCAGTCTAATAGAGCTGGTTCTCGATCGACGCCATGGTTTAAGAGAAGCTGGTTTAATCCATTTTCTGGGGATAAACAACCCGTGCTCGAAACCCCCTCGAAGGAATCTGTGACAAGCACTTCAGCCTCAACAATGACTGACGGTGCCATGCAAGGCCCTCCCGGTGGCCCGGATCAATCCCTAGAGAATAGAAGCATTTTCCACTCGATTGGTGGATCTGGCAGTGAAGGTGAAGCAAGACCGTCGGGGGGTTCCACAGCCACAAGACTCGGGTCGAAAGAGCAGGAGGTTCAGAAAGAGAGCGCTATCCCAGTATCCCAGCTTGGTCAACATGTCCGTGCACAGGCGGAGCAACACTCTAGCGAGCGCCTTCAAGATCCATCCCTGATCTCTCTTACCCCAGCTCTTGACTCCCAATTATGCCGGTTTCCATCACAACATCATCCGCCCAAGTACGCCAAGAGCTCTTCAGAGCAGTCGCAAGCCTCAACAAGTTCAAGGCTTGTGACGGTACCAGCAAGGCGATCATCAAAGCGGGCCCCAACGAGTCCTTCAGAAGGTGCAAGCCTGCTACCTACTACGCCCAGTGATGCTCGACTTTTGGCAGAGCTAACAACACCAGACGCCTCGGAGCGCCCAGACTCAAGCTCGTTGAAGTCATCATCTTCTATCTCCGGACAGATGAAGAGGCCAAGCGTCCATTCACGACTTCCACCTAGCTCTGCAGGTGCACGCCGGGCACCAAGATCTAGGGCGGGCTCTGGCCAGCACGAGCCCCCTCTAGAGTATGTACATCGAGGGTTGAAGGGGAGGGGAAGGGGGATCAAGAAGATACAGGTTATCATCTCGTTTGATGGAGCGGATGACCTGATTATCGAAACAGCGACGGTTGTAGGAGGTCAAGGTGAAGTTAGCCGAGAGCATGACCTGGGCGCTGTCTAGCTCTTCGACCCTACTAGAAGTGAAGGTCGGGAGTCCAAGTCACCTGGCCCATAAGTCATGCTTACTGCAAGGGATACGTTGAGCGTTGGAGGTCACTGTATTTGGCATACGCACGGAGTATTTGTAGCCTTTCGAATACAAGCACAGCCTTTCACTAGGGCTGGAACCCTGACAGGTATACCTGAAGCCTCATTCCTCTTGCACAGTCGTGCACAGTCAAAGCAAAGAGGCCGCTATTCTCCCGTCATGCTGGCATGCCAAGCTCACGTCCCCTGAGAATTTAACCCTTGCTGACTTGGTGGCTTCCGAATGGTATCTCGTATTAGAATCGTGCTGCCAAGCTTGTGCTTCTTTAACCCAGAAGCTACTCGCGTTTCGCTCGGACCAAAGAAAAGGTATCAAAATGGCTGTCTTAGGCTTCATCCATGATATAAATCCTCCGGCGCCACTTTAAACATCCGACCGTTTTTTCTAATGTGATTGAATTTCTTGTCCCTGCTCAACGGCTTGCGCATATCGAATGCGTCTTCGCCTGCCTTTCGACCTGTGGGGTCGTCGTTGTAGTAGTCGACAACCCGTCGAAAGACATTGTACCTAAAAGATCAGATTTGCATTAGCATCTGCAAGAATATCAAGGTAGCAACTAAGGGAGAATACGAAAGGCCCAAGTATACCCTAAACCTTCATATAATCCCACAGCCGTTTCATTTCCTTCCCTCACAAATAAATCCACAAACCATGCTTTCTCCTCCTCACAACCTCGCTCTAAAGCCTTTGTGAGACTCTGTGCCAGTCCCAAACGCCTATATTGAGGTGCGACCGTCAAAGCAGTGACATGGCCATGCCAGGGTAGGTAGTGATCTGTGAATTGGCGCCATGGCGGATCTTCCTCCACTTTACCCATCACTTCGTAGCTTGATGTAAGCCTCTGTCACAGGGTACGGAGTGGCAGTTTTCACACAACCTACTATATCCGATAATGTTGCCTTGATGATCTTCCGCGACTGTGAAGAGGGACGGCCATTTGTTAAGGTAGTGGAGGTAGAAGTCTATGGTGTAATTTTCCGTGAGAGGATCGAGGTTCGTGAGGTTCATGCGCAGAAGATCTTGAGGACGAAAGGCACGAAGAGAGGTCATCTCGTCTACGTGTATCGGCCGAATTTTGGACGTCCGAAATCTAAGTCCACGAAGGGCAAAGTAAGACCAAGCGTTTTTGAGTCTAAATCGTCATTCGGATGCGGGACCGATGCCGCTAGATCTGATAGCGGGAGCAGCCGAGCCTAAGTAGGCGCCGGCATCAACCCTAAATCTGTGGGGACAAGCAGTAACTCGGTCTTTTTGATGCTCATAAAGACGTCTTTGTCTGCTGCATCAATCCCTTTGTTTTACGATTCGAAAACTACTGGTATAAATGCAATCAACGCTACCGTCTGCCGAAAACTTCTAATAGCCTTTTCGGACAAAGAAGCCAAATACTGTCCTCTTTCCGGCACGACTGCTTCCAAGAACTGACCGAATAACGTACGCAGCACTCTGTGCCAGACGCAAGTCCTAGGACCCAGACCAGCTGAGAGCCTGCCGAACCGATTGCTAATCTCTCCACTGTCGTCATGCCGTCCTCTCCACGAACACCGACCCGGCGCCGGAAATCTTCGTCTACCAGTATCAATATATCCTTCACATCGACCAGCCCCCAAAGCAATGGATATCTCTCAAAGAGAGGGTCGGTCAGTCGCAGATCGTCTCAATATTCGATCTCATCTCCCCTGACGCCACGACCGACCTCTTCTTACGATCGCGGAGCTGACTATGGCATGGCTAACGGCGTGGAATCAGAGATCTCCAATGGGTTTGGTAGTCTGGCAGACGAATTGGCAGAAGCATTTGACGAAGACGAAGGCGAGGAGATGGAAGAGGAGGCACCGGAGGTTGGAAACTACGATGCCAGAAATGAAAGGAACGGAATTCCACCACTAGATCATAACGGAACTACACCACAGTCCACGCGAGAACGTTCTCTCAGTCCTCCAAAGCAATCGGTACGATCCAAGCATCATCGTCGACAAACCTCGCAATACGATGGCTCCGACTATGGTGACGAAAGCGACCTAGAAGGCGCCGATGGCATTTCGCCCGCGCTCGAAGCGCGTATGGCAGCCATCGAAGGCCTGGCACGTCGTGGTACCGAGTCCAATGGCAGTGACTTTGACGACGTGGTACGTCGAGTGATTGACCGTCTCAAAGATCTAGGATCGCAATTGAATATCGAGAACGGCGCATCTAGGCTCATCACAACACATGCAGCCCTGACATCGCATCTTTCGAATCAAACACGAGCAATTTCCACATTAACCCACCCGATAATATCTCCGCTTGCTCCTCTTCCTGACCCTGACTTTGTCGAAGACATACTACCTCTCCTCACATCCCTAATGAGCGAGCTCCCGATTCCCGCAACTCAGCCCCTATCATCCTTGCATAGTCTACATGCATCGACGGCCGAACTCACGACTTTGCTGACGTCCCTCTCGGACACACTGCATATGACGCGACAGACTACCTCTCTCGCCTCTCGACGGCTGCGATCAGCAACCGAAATGGTCGTGGAACTCCGCAGAGAAGCGGAGGCGAGAGAGGAGGGCATCAGGTGGTTGGAGAAGGGAAATTGGGAAAGGAGACTGGCGGAGCGAGAAGGTTCGAGGGTTTGCGGTGAAATCATTGGAGGGTTTGAGGAGGCTTGTAACATTTGGCGGGAAAGACTCCTTGACGGGCTGGAAGTTGGTGCTGCGTGATGGAAGAGTATTGATCATGTTTGGTTGCGCGGATATATGGATACGTAGTGCGATACGAGCGGAGATACCCATTTTGCTGTTATTTTGATCTACCACATTCTAGTCATACGTACTTGATGTTGTTAATGAAAATGTAATCCGACCGGCTTCTCTGGTTTTCTTCAGGGGCGATGACAATCTAGGAACGCGGAAGGAGAGTTTCACCAAAGGCGTTCGATAGCGGGTTGATTGCTAGATGATTCGAGATGAAACTAGGTGCTAATGACAATAATGCACGCGTGTGCTCCGAAGCGAACTATACCGTCTAGTGAGAAACCGTTCCGTAAATTTACAATCTGGCATCCCCTTCTGTCATCTCTCTACCCTACCACTACCCCCTGTTCCTCATATGCACAGGTACATACTTTCCAGGCGCAGGTCTCAGTGACTCACTCCTCTCGGCGGCCGGACTCTCAGTCCTTGCGGTCCCGGAGGAGGACACCGGCCTCCCACCATCAGCAGGACTCGAGTCTCTATCCGCCGCAGGCCTTCGTAAACCATCCAAGTTCCTGCGGACTGGAGCACCAGCTGGCGAGCCATCGCGCCCTAGACCATCCCGCGGAGCACCAGGTCGCCATTTTGCAGTAGGCTCGGCACTTGAGCTGGCATCTCGTGGAGGAGCAGGTGCCAAGGCAGCCTCACTGCGCCCCCGGGGTGCAGAGGTAGCATCGGGACCGCGCCGGGCTGGTGGGACATATCCTCCACTCCTCTTTGGTGGCATTGAGACCTCCTCCGTGGCGATATCAGTTGGTGCTACTGTGGGTGTAGCGCTGCTGGCAGGCCCCTCCGCTTCTTTAGCTGCTTGGCGCTCGCGCCAAGTTGGCTTGTTGCCCGCAAGGGCAAGACGAGGAGGTCCGCCGGGGCGTTCGGAAGACGCTGTACGCTCAGGATCCGAGGGGCGGACCGGTGCTGCAGTACGATCCGGGATGCGCGAAGCTCCACTTCGCATGGCCTTAATCTTGGCTTCAGCAGCCTCCTCCTTTGCCCTTTGGATAGCTGTCTTCTCATCAAGTTCCCTACCATTCAAGGTTAGTCCGTGCGCTGTACCGAGATAGGGTAATGAAAATACCTTCGCTCTGCATCTCTCTTGGCCTTCCTCTCCGCGTCAAGCCGCTTCTTCTCCTCTGCAGCAACTCTGGCCTCCTCTTCCTGCCTGGCGATTCTCTCTGCTTCTTCTTGAGCATGTCTCTCGGCTTCTTCACGTTCTCTTTGTTCTCGGGCTTTTCGCTCGCGGAGCTCGCGCTTCCGTTTGTCAATGGCGTTCTGATACTCCCGGTCTGCAGCTTTCCTTCGCTTTTCGAATTCGTCATGACGCCGGTCTCTTAAGTCATGGTGGAATTGTTCGTACACAGGTAGTAGACGACTCAATCGATGCTTGAGAGACACATCCTCCTTGTGTTTCCGCTCTGACTCTTTCAACGTTTCTGCTTTTGATTTCTCGTATGCAGCGAGGTCCCTTTCGCGTTGCGCCTCATAGTCTTTGGGCAGAAGTTTGATTTCCTCTTTTCTAAAGGCGCGCTCTAGATGATCAATCCGCTTCCCAGTAACCCTGAGATTCTTGAACAGGTCGTTCTTCTCTTTCTCAAGCTGTGAGATTCTAAGGAGTCGAAGTTGGTTGCTGTCCAGATCTTTTACATCGACGTCCCCAATATTGATTCCCTTTTTGACAAGATCACTAAGCTCCTTTTCATTATTCTCGCGACGGATCCGATCTTGTTCATCCTTCATGCGTTTGCGCTCGCGCTCTTTGTGCTCTTCAGACAATCGCAAAGCTTCGGCTTCTTGACGCTGCTGGGCAATAATTCTCTTGCGAGTCTCTTCTTCCTTCTGCTTCTTCTGAAGTGCATCCGATGCTAGCTCCTTTTTCTTCTCAATAATAGCACGCCTGGCAAGCGTGTCTTGATGCTCTTGCTCAGCACCCGCTTGCGCCCTTGCAAGTGCAGCAGACTTCGCCTGCTGGCGAGCCTCATTGTATTCAGGGTCAACATATTGACAGGTAACATAGAGTGTCTTCGCGAGGCGAGTTAATTGAGAGCGAACTATCTCTGCTGGAGTACGCTGTAATCGTTGTACAGAGATTGCATCATTCTCAGCAGAGCCCGCACTGTTGCCAGGATGAAGAGCCTTTGCGGATGAAAAGACATCTGAGTCAAATGTAAGTACTCCAGTGGCGTGATCAATTCTGATTGCCAAGTCTCCTTTCTTGCATCCATTCATGATAAACTTCTCGATGGAAGCCGAGGTCACCTGGAAGGGCTCTGGGAATTTAGCAAGCTTGTGTACGTATTCAAGCTCTACAGACTCGTAGACTTGCGATAATTGCTGGAAGAGTCTTGTCAGTATCACTTGCTGGAGAGGCAAGACGTATTTCTCCATCTCAGGATCAGAACCAATTTGTGTAAGAATTGGAGATATCTTCTTGCAGATCGACAGAGGATGGAAATCAATTTCAAGGATCTGGTAGAGCTCCCGAATCTCTGGCTTAGCGCGCTTCAAAAGTCCTTTACTCATGGCATCTTTGAAAAGAACTCCCCGTGTAGGAGCATGCGACATGCCGAGCAGATTTGTGAGACGATTATTTTTGTTTTTGCGGGCCTCGTCTACATCGATGAGTGCTCCTCGTGAACGGGAGGTACTGATGACAGGAATTGATAGTGCTGATAGCAGGACGAAAGAAGCGGCCCTGCTCATATCACCTTCCGTCACTGCGGGATTGTCCTTTTTCGAACTTTGGCCGGAAGCGACGATGTTGGCAGATTGTCGAAGGAGATTGTAGTATCTGCTCCAAGCCGCGGCATGGAATAAATAGTTTTCGCTGACGAGGAATATCCTGGTAAGCTTCTCGTAGTAATTAGCCATCATGATGTTTTTCGCAGGACGTTTGCTCAAGCTGAGTAGTGTATGGATATCTTCCACGCTGCGAAAGGCCTCCTGCCATAGTTCAAGCTCAACGGCAACGTTGAGTTGCTGAAACCTAGTGTCGAGATGACGTTGCAGAGTATCAGGGTCACTCAGATTGATGGCGTGCATTTGTGATTGGTACTTGGCGGCGTTTTGAACATGGTTTCTGAGCAGTTCACAAAGGCGTCGAAACTCTGTCTTACGAGCAAATTCTTGACAGAATGTGAATGCCAGCATAGCGGTGGATTGATACATGACTTCGAGTCGTGCATTATTTTTCAAAATTTCCAACACTGTTCGGTATGTCTCCCACAGAAATTTCAGCCATGGCGTAACAATGGCTCTGTCTGTTCGATCCTTGGACTGTTCACCGGAGACAGTGGAAAGCAATATTGATTCGGGGGTCTCGATTGCCTCAAGATCCTCCACATTGTCACGGGAAGCAGTAGGCTCAAGAGAAGATTGGATTTCATCTGCTTTTGCTTGTGCTTCAGTGACTTTTGCTTCTGCCAGTTCGATAAATCGTTTGAGAACGAGCTGCAGTAAGTCCGGTTAGGAGAAAGTAGGACCACCACGCAAGCTTGAAGACCACATACCTCGATAGTGCCAACATTTGTATTTTGGGCTGTGTTCTTATACTGGTAGAGCCCGTCTTTCGCTAATTTTCCTTTCTTGAGATCGACGCAGAGCTCGACAAACTGTATCATTACAGGCTCAAGGGATGTGATTGGGCTGTTTCTCGATCTTTTGGATGTGACATGTTCGTGTAAAATGTTGAGAGCAGCTGGAGACTGGTCCACTGCGATGAGTTCTTGTGCCCGCTGAGTGTCCAACATGTATTAGCCACGCGTGACACCAAGTCTGTCAGCCCCAGGGTCGGCAGCTTACCTTGAGCACATTTTCAGGCTTAGTATGTGGCGGAGGAGGCATCTTGGACTATATCCTCGAAATTTCGAAAGATGTAAAGCTTTCAAAACTCTCAATAGATGAGTGGTGCCGTTGGTGATGACTGAAGTCGTTCGCCCGGATTTTGTGCGGTTGGTCTTGGCGGCGATCCGCTAATTTAGAGAGGCACAGGGAAACCACCAGCAGCTAACGTTGCCCTCCACGGCCCTCCAATATCTGTTGCGGTCGCTCGAATCTATCGCTCCCAGATCCTTTCGCTACTTCCCGTATCTCGTTGTCCACAAAATCGCCTGGTCAAAGGGCTTGAGTGACGAGATGCCCGCGGCCTACGAGATCCGCGCGCCGGCCGGGGACGTCAAGAACAAGAAGCAATCTATGGCAGATCTAAAGCTCCGTCGACTCAACGAGCTCAATTCGCGACTGAGAGAAGATCTGGAGAGACCTCGAATCAAGGTCTCAGAAGCCTCAATGTCGTGAGTCGCCGTCCATCATACTCTCCAGATTGCTGGTCGTGGCTAGGGCTAATCTTAAAATCTACCCACCCTCAGACTAATTCAATACTGCACAAACACGAAAGACTTCATGGTGCCATCGATGTGGGGCTCAGTAAGTCGCAGTGCCCATTCAATGGTTTTGGCGCGTTGCGTTGACTGTTAACTTCACCCCGATACGGCTGGGCTAACCTCCCCTCGTCCAGGTCGACAAGCGCGAGGATCCATACGCACCACAACAATCGAACGGCTGTTGCTCGGTTATGTGAAAATCTTGGTTCCGGTTCAGCCAGGCGTTTAACGGTCTCATATATCCTCATCCTCAATACCTCCCATTCTCCGGTACTTTCCAATCGATCCACTACCTCTACACAACGTCAACGTACTTTCTGGACCATCTATACAACGGATTGGCAGGAGAATACAAAAGCATGCTGTTTCGAATCTTGTGCTACCTCTCAAATCGTTTTCATTTGAATAGACCTTGCCTAGCTCAGGCGATGAGAGGTCGACGCCAGTGTTAGCTGAACCGTCAGAATTCCCTTTGGAATTGGCATCCTCCACATCTGATAGGCCACATTTCACACCCTGGGGAGACTTGTTGTTTGCGCAATCGCAGGAGGGTTTTCTTATGTGTCTATGGTGGAAGCCTCGGGTTCATATTACGTACTAATGGACGGAAAGGGTCATGTATCAATCTACTTCGAAAGCTATCGTTGAGCCCGAGCTTTCTGTAGATAGTCAGTTCTGGAAATGCGTTAGAAAATCACCTTATTGGAGCTTCTGAGAATGACGTGACCAATCCAAACAGTATCGTGGCCTAATTCACTGTTGTTGCGGCATGCTGACCCCACTACGATCGATTATACGACTCCAGAGTCTTCAAGCTACGAAGCTAGAACAAGCTATTCCATCCTGCCAATTTCAAGGCTCATACAACATGGCATCATCAGACCATGAAACAGCAGACTCGACTTTAACAGTAAAACTTCCGCGGGTGACTATTATGTACTGTACAGGATGTAAATGGATGTTACGTGCAGCTTATGTATGTGTGGATACAAAAGCCACTTTCCTCTTACCATTTGTCTCTTATTCAATTGCCTGGCCGTCTCCAGTCCACTGCATGTCCAGAGAAGATTTCCAGCGACTGTCGCATGGCAGGATCCACGCTTGGTCTCTATGATGTCAAGTTTCAATTCACTAAGACTTTTTCCAGTTCGCTCAAGAGCTACTCTCCACTTTTTCTACGTCTCTCGGCGAGGTCGCCTTGATCCCTTCGACTGGTGGTGTCTTCACTGTTGACATTATACACTCTACCTCCGACTTGGACAAAGAAGCTAAATCGAAGGGACTCAAGCCAAAAACTCAAGTCGTAAGACTATGGGACCGAAAGAATGAGGGTGGATTTCCCGGTAAGTCACAGCTGCGATCCACATGTGTCTCGCTGGTGCGACACATGTAAAGACTCCTGGCTTGTCCCAGGCCCACCCGCCGGGGATGTCCGAGGAGCAGAACTAGCTATTCGAGAGACTGGCTACTCATCACTTTCCGATTGCCTATACGTAAATTTCCCCGCTCGAGCTCACCTAGCATGTTTATCAATGCCTCCCATACGTCTACTGACTGACCACGGACCCTTGTCCCCACAGAAGTAAAACACCTTAAACGCCTCGTCCGCGACATCATCGACCCTGCCCGACATCTCGGGCACATCGATTCAGAGGCTCCAACTCTTGCTCTATCAAAAAATTCAAATAAGGATGAGAATAAAGCAATGTCATCGAAAGGAAGCTACTCAGATGAGACATCTGACCTAGATAACAAAAAGGGGGAAAACACCATCCCCACGGAATCGAGTGCGGCCACAGCTATTGGTGCAACAGAGGAGAAGAGAAAAGAAGGAACGGGTACTGAAAAGGCCCAGGCATCTGGGGACGTCTGTGAAGATTGTGAGTAGACAGAAAAGTTTGCTTGCAAATGAAGAGATCATTCACGCGCATTGGCGCTTGAGAAAGGTTGGTTTGATGCGTAAAAGCCGGAGGATTGATTCTATAGACCTATACTGCAAGATCAACACGCGACAGTCGTCGATACACATCCTCGAAGTCGGTCAACTTGTCTATCACGCAAGATGTAAGCATGAACGGATATTTTGCCGCGAGGGTGCGGCTTCCCAAGTCGCCCGAGTAATTGTGTAAAGCCGTATATGACTCGAGTCTGGACATTGACTCAGAGGGCCTAATCTACGCCTTCTCACCCCTTGGAAGCGGGCGATTACCAAAGACTTTTCGCCGTTTCAGTATATCAGACCGAACGGTCCTCACTCTAGGTGTCATTTGCTGACGGAGAAGCGGCTTCCTTATCAGCTTTGATCTCTCTCTCCATCCTACCAATCATCATATCTTCGACCATTCTTGCTCCCTGTTTCTCAGCCTTTTTGCCGTCCGCTTCATTACCAACCTCTCCGGCAACCCGATCATCCAGTGCTAACTTAGTCTCTCCTAATGCGTGGATTTGTTCTTCGATTGTTGCTCTTGTGACGAGCCGCACCACTTCGACTTCTCTCTCCTGGCCCACTCTATGAGCACGATTTTCTGAATCGAGGTCCCGTCAGCTTTCTGTTACGCATGGTTGGGTCCAAAGCATTGCTTACCCGCCTGAATGTCGTCTTGTGGGTTGAATGAACTATCGAAGATGATTACTTTGTTTGAGCAGGCCAAATTTATGCCGGCCCCACCTGCTCTCGTTGATAGAAGAAACACCGTGATATCTTGCTCTTCATAAAATTGATCAATCATGGTTTGTCGCTCATTGATGTTAGTACGCCCATCGAGTCGAAAAAATCTCATGCCTAGCGTCTCCATGACAGACTCAAGAATGTCCATAACCATGGTGAATTGGGAAAACACTAGGACCCGATCACCGTCTTCTTTGTACCTTTGGAGCAGCGAAGCAAACTTATTGACCTTCCCTGAATCCATCCACTCGTCATTTCGGAGCAGATAGGGGGTCATTGTCCGAGGATTTGCCTCACACAGACGGTGAAGTTCCATGTCAGTCATCACTTCCATGTCTTGGTAGACAAAATCGACGTTAGATTCCCTGAATTGATCCTCTTTCACTATCGCCTTCGACATCTTTGCGAGTAATTGGTCGTTGTATACTCGGCGGAACAGTAAGGGATGGATGGAAGCCTTGCGAAGTGCCATCATTACATTGGTAGTCTCATTCCCAGTTTTCTCTCCAGCTGCCCTAGCCGCAATGATACGCAATGCCTTTGCTTTCTCCTTGTGATATAGCTCAGATTGAGTCGATGACAACTCGCAGTATTCTATTCTTCGGGTTTTAGCTGGGAGATGTTTGAGAACCTGGTGCTTCTTTCGTCGCAGGACAAACGGTGTCATCATGGATTTTGCCCGGGCAATACGCTGGTCAGACAAAAGTGCGGCGTGAGAGTCATTATTTGTTTTGGCTTTGTGACTGAAAATTGCTTCTAAATCCTGGCTATGGTCTCTAAACAACGATGGAAGTATGAAGCCTAGAAGGGAAGTAAGCTCCTTCAGATTATTCTGGAGCGGTGTTCCAGTAAGAAGTAAGCGGAACTGGGAAGGAATCCGCATAAAAGCCTCATATCCGGCAGATTTACTATTCTTGAGCAGGTGACCCTCATCATATACGCAGACAACGGGGTTTAGCTTGCGTAGAAACTTATTGTCATCTTTTTGTTTCGCCAAAGTGTAGGTGGTAACGACAACATTGAGCGTATCGCGGTTGTCCAGTATCTGGGCTTGTATCCCTGGTCTTTCGTTCTGGCCGGCGTAATAAGGCATGACATGGAGTTGAGGGCAAAAGATCGAGAATTCGCGGAGCCAGTTCTCTAGGGTAGAGCCTGGTACAATGATGAGGTGCGGCCCTTTGATGCCCTTTTCTAGTAAGTGAGCGAAGAAGGCGATAACTTGACAGGTCTTGCCCAAGCCCATATCGTCAGCTAGGATACATGACAATTTTCTACCGAATAAGAGGGAAAGCCAATTGATACCAACAACCTGGTAATCTTTGAGCTTGATGTTTTCAGCCATGTTGGACGGTTGTGGGAAGAGACCATGTCTTCTGACCCCCTTCCGGACGTCTCCATCTTCTAGGTCTGACACACTTAGACTGCTTGGTGTCCCAATGCCCGAATCCCGGGGTGAAACGCCACGTGAAAAGCTGGTCAACTCGAATTCACCATCCGTTGAGGCACCAAAAAGGTTTACTCCCCATGCCTCCATGCCCGCTTTCAACGGTTTACTGATCTCATCACATTGTTTGACGAGTTTATCGACAGCTTCATAACCGGTCCACATATCCAGACATTTGTCCACGATCTTGTCCCCGATTGGCTTTTTAGCCGACCTCTTTTTGGTGTTTTCCGAAGTAATATCGCCAGAAATTCTTCTAACATCTTCCAGCAAGCTGAACGGGCGTTCCGATAATAGTACACCCGCGATCTCGGTTGTAGTCATAGCTATGTCTGCAAGATCGAGAGCAGAGCAGGTATTGAAAAAATGCAGAACTTTGCTCTCGAGCTCGTTGTCAGGCTCTGATCCTAGAGCGGAATCGCTCGCATCTGACTCAGATGCGAGGCTTCTAGCAAGGGGTGAGACGTGTACAAGGGGTTGCTGCTTTAGGGGAGGCGTTGACACTGCGGCTGGGGGAGATGGCAGCTTCCTGCCTTGGACAAGGCGACGTCTAGGTTTTGGAGGAGAAGCGACAGGTGACGGACCTGCTTTAAGCGGAGGTGAAGGGTATGAATCCTTGAAAATGTGCTGAGTGGCAGTCCACTTTTCTTGAATGTTTTGTTTAACCTTGACCTGCTGCTTCGCGGGTGCCTTTTTAGGGACAAGAGAATGTGCGCGTAGCGAGTCTTCGCCATCAGAAATTGTGAGATCAATTTGTGAGGGGTCCCCTTCGTGAGATATCATATATTCCATGGCATCATCGTAATTGAATCGCTTCATCTCCAGGGCACATTTGCAAGCCCTTACCCCGTATTGAGGAAGTACCTGTCGCATCCGGTGGATCTTGTTTCTCAGCTGAAAGTCGTCAATATCGAGAATATCCATATCTTGAGTTGGTAAAGCTTTTGCTGGGCCCTTCTGCTGAGACTGTCTATGGGGATGTCTGGTAGTACCTCCATACGCATTTGCCATTGTGTCTGCAGATCGTTTTGGCGCAGTTGACTGGGGCCTGGCCGTTGTGTTGAGAGGATTATAGAAAGAATTGGCTGTGATCTCCTTGAAGCGATTCTCGCTCTTTTTCGCACCATGTGAGCCGACGAACCTCTGAGCGGCGCTGATGAAAGTAGAGGGCTTGATGTCTGCTTTGCGACTAGTTTGAGAGTCTTCGTCGGACGAGCCATTATAAGTCGGAAGATCGTCATCGCTGATATTGACCACTGAGGAAGTCTTGGTAGTAACGACTGGAGCCTTTGACACGCCCATCGGCAGGCGAAATACAGTTCCAGCAGGAGCAAGACTAGTGGCAAGCTTACCACCCTGGGCTCTACTACTAGGTGATGGAGACGCCCTAGGGGAAGCTCGAGCTGGCGAGGAAGCTGGTACTTGAACCTGCGACTGCAGTCCTCCGCTAGCGTTCGCTAGGAGCGTGGGCTTGCCAATGAGCTGGGTAGGTTGGGTCACGTAGGCTGGAGGTGAGGACAGGACATCGCTTGAAGTATCTTGGTGTATCGGCTTCGCCGGTAATGGGACTGTTGCGACTGTCTCAAAGTCGTCGAAGATATCGTCGCCGCTGTCATTCTGTGAGTCGTACCCTTGGCTCTGGACAGCCCCATTGTCTAACTTCCGCCTCTTCGCTGAGGCCTCTCGGACTGGATCCATTTCATGTGGCTTAGGGAATTGTGCCGCCCAGGTAAAGTCCTGTAAATGACGTCAAGGGTTTAGCATTAGGGAGAAAGTCCTCTGGTTTCAGTCTGCGGCGATACTGTGTCTTGGACAAAGACACCACGGATAAGGGAGCAGCGAGAAATTTCAAAGCCAAGGAAAACGATGTCTTAAGTCTCGCTGAGATGCTGGAATAAAGTACATAATGCAAAAAGAGTTGCCAAGGCCGAAACCTACTTTACATACGCGTCTAAGAAAGACGCGCTATTGGGGTAAGGTAAAGTAATTGCTAGCTTGTTCTACGAACGCTCC
>JAABUP010004506.1_pt1 | contig 22631 bp, 17 predicted proteins | sample 5559201 | NCBI WGS metagenome assembly JAABUP01 (sample SAMN10711887, study PRJNA513373) | rock metagenome | isolation source: Antarctica rocks | place: Antarctica | reverse complement strand
TAGTCGCTTTTCGCTTCAGCGTCCGAGACGTGGTCCGAATCAGGGAAGTGGGCAGGTGGGGGATGCGAACAATTCCGCCAGCGAAGTCAAATAAAGCCCCTCAGTCTTCCCCTTCACTCAGTCCGTCTTTACGTGAAGAGGGTGGTAAGACGGTGGACACAAGCAAGAGGAACGGAATGGGTGGAAGCGTCGTCAGATTTCGGGGCTGAACTGAGAGAAGCCAGATCCCTCTTCCCTTTTTGGAATTTCACACACTCCTGGCACAGGCAACCACTGCCATTATTGTTATATAACATTCTGCCCTGACAACTCTCTTCATTACCCTTCATTCAATCTTCTTCGGTTAAATTGACCGCGATTGGTAAGCCAAATCCCAAAGGCGAGCTTCTTGAAGAATCCTTGGGCTAATGGTGACACTTGAAAGCAATAATAAAGCATTGTACTCCTTCGGGCACATCGTACATTCCAAAACAATTCCCCATATATTCTTCGAATCCAAGCCGAGCTTTCATTCAAAGCAATGTCTCGAATCAACATCCCCATTGAGGCTCTGACCTCTCGCCTGAATCTTGGATCTCGTTTCGAGGGCGTGCGATCTCAGTCCATAGGCACCAGATTTGCCAATCTCAAGCCCATTTCCGAATTCTTGGACCTCAAACGTCTCTCAAAGCCTGCCAATTTTGGCGAAGTGCAGAGCAGAGTCAACTACAACCTGGCCTACTTCTCAAGCAACTACTTCGCCGTAGCTCTCATGCTCACAGTCTACAGCCTGCTCAATAACTTCACTCTGCTTTTCGACATGATGTTCATGGGCGTTGGATTATTTGGAATCAAGAAGCTTGACGGCCGAGATCTTGAGCTTGGTTTCACACGTGCTACAACATCTCAGCTATATACTGGGCTCTTCATTATCGGCATACCTCTTTTCATCTGGGCTTCACCGATCGCAACAGCTTTGTGGTTAGTAGGAGCTATTGGCGTGACTGTCCTTGGTCACGCTTCATTCATGGACAAGCCGATCGATACAGCTTTTTCCGAGGAGGCGGTCTAGGTGGTCGGCCGCGAACTCCAAAAGATTCGCCCTTATGGGGAAGACCATCGGGGGCTCGTCCGGGGAAGCAGAGGAGCGGGAGTGGTAAGCAGAAGCAGTGGCAGGAGGATAGACGTTTGGAAGAAATAGATAGCGATGAGGACGATGGGCAAGGCGTCGGGTTAGACGGGACTTTTGTTAGTGACGAACTTCGCTTTACGGGACAAGATTTGGGTCGTCGAAGACGGAGACGAAGACGGAGACATGAGTATTCAGGTTCTTCGGGGTCTTCGGATGACAGTGAAATAGATGATCGAAATGGCGGGAGCATGCAGCTGGCTTTGAGGGACAAAGAAGAGATGCTGGTGGAGAAAGCTTTAGAGCGGATACGCCGTGCTCAGATGCTGGGGAAAAAGAATGTTAAGTTGACACAACCTGAGCTAGATGCTTTGGAGCGCAAGCGGCAAAAAGATCAAGTTACCAAGGATCATGCTAGTCGCAGGAGCTCGAAGTCGAATCTAAGAGAAGACGACCGTCGTCGAAGCAGCGGTCAACCAGGCATTATGGTGAAGGACCGAAGACCCGCCAAGAGGAAAAGCAAGGGGTACTTCTCGGCATACGACGGTGAAAGCTCGTCTAGCTCCAGAAGGGCCACGCCACCTGGTGTTCTTGTCCCTGGCACAGGCGTAGTCGGTTTCTCACCATTGAGCCAGTATCCACCAGCTCAAGACAGATCATCTCCGTCTGGCTCGAGGTCAGCAAGCTCCCATAACCAGCTTCAACCCGTGTCCCCGATCTCTCGTGGCAGCAAAAAGCGTCTTTCGTCTGGCCCTGAACCTTCGGCTCCGCAACCCTCTCGATCACCCAATATGTCGCGCCGGCTTCCAGATGACGCTGATTGGATCCCCCGACCCCGTTCAAGTTCCTCCATATCTGGAAAATCCCATCCGTATGACCCATACCAGTACCAAACATACTCTCCTCCTCCCTCACAGGTTCCGCCTCAATACAGTCACTATGGTCAAGGCCGCAGGATTGTCTCGAATCCCCAGCCAACTGTGCAATATCCCAGTATCAGAGGAGATGCACAATCGCGCTCATCTGAGCCCTCCTCAATGCGGAGGGAGCATTCCGGCCAGGGAACACCTGAGTACAGCGACAGCGCAGGTGAATCCATAAGTGATGACGAGGATGATGGTGTACAAGTCAACGTGGTACCATATGGTCAGGGTTATAGCATCAGCACCCGCCCCGAGAGTACAGCTCGAGAAAGACCAAGAAGGGGCGGACGATGATTAGGCTTGGAGTTGCCGGTTGGGAAAGGGATATATAAGGCCGGCGAAGCCATCAATGTGCACAAAATGGAGGTTTTTATGCATGGGTTCAATTTGTCTCACCAACATTTCTCTCTCAAGCTCTTGCAAATCATCATCTGCATCTCTTCATTCACTCCAATCTTCCTCAGGTACTCTTTGAGACCCCCATAATTTTGAATGACGTGTCTAGTGATTTCCTCTACAAAGCCCTCTGGACAACCTGCGAACTCTTCTCCCAGTCCAACGCCCCTAATCTCCTTCATCCTCGCCTCTTTTTCCGCCTGGAGCTCCCTTTCACTAGCCACATAGTCTGCACTGATGACCTGCACAGGGACTTCCAACAGCAATAGCAATAGTATCACAACTAGACCTGTGCGGTCCTTGCCCTGTGTGCAGTGTACAAGAATAGGATGGTTGGTAGAATGGGCGAGTATCGAGAATATCTGATGCAGCTCGGTGAAGCCGTGGTCGAGAGTATCCTTCCCTAACCCAACCAAGCCCCTCGGCACCATCACCTCACGGCCCAGTATACCAATGCCTTCGGTCCTGTATCCCAAAGCCATGAGCCACATCATCTTCGCTAGACTCGACCATCGCAGCTTCCACAGCAGCGCTCTCGCGAAAGCCCCGCCATTGAGATTGATCTCATGATATTTGATTCCAGGTATTTTGACGGCATCCGCCGCCTTCTCGTCACTCTTGGGAACAATGGCTGAGGCTTGTATTCTGGCATTGGCGTTTCGTTTCTTGGCTTGATCAATATGCTCTGTTGTAGAGCGAAGATCAATTATACTTTTGATTTCGAATCGAGAGGTGAGGGCAGAGCGATCCGAAGGGGAGGCCTCATCCGGGCGGGCACTGCGGTAGATGACACCTTGGTGGAGGAGAGGAGACCCATGTAGAGTGTTGATTGTTTGACCGATATCGCGGAAGTTGAGGATTGTGGGGAGAGAAGTATGAGGAACTTTATCAACCAGTGAAGAATCCATGCTTCGACTTTCCGATGTTCAGACTCCAGCTTCAGTCATGTCATTATGGTTGCGGGCTTATGAGAGAGTAGCTGGCAAGCAGAGGCTAGGTTTGACAATAAACAAAGTCGAAATACACGAATTCAAGGTCCAGGAACAGGGCGTTTACCGATGCAGGCTGGAACCTTGTTCCCTTGCTCGCCCTGCAACTTCCCTGTGTAGATCTTGTTTATTAATGAGGTATGGCCAGAATGGTGCATTTCCATCTTGGAGGTACATGAGTCTACGTTATTGTGCACACTAAGACTGCATATAGAACATTTCAACGGTCAATGTTGTGACAATGCTTCTTTGGGGATGATGCGGATGCGCCCTGACGTCAATCTTTGGCCCCATGCGCGCTAGCAAATCCGGGCCAGTCTGGCCTGCGAGCGAATGACTACCGACTACCGCCTCTCATAAACAGATAAACCACCTGCTGGCGCAATAAGTCTGGTCGTCTCTTCTTCAACCTGACATCTGAAGTTGTCGCGTCTTCGAAAGTAATTGATCACCTTCATCTCAGCAGTCACGATCCCGTTCTGATCCACAAACATGGCTTCCAAGTCGCAGAAGCTGGAAGACCAAGGTATGCATACACCCGACCGGCTCGTAGGGAATTGTAGGACCGCAAACTGATATTGACCAGCTGCGACCGCTGCGCTGTATGTCACCAAAGGCAAAGATAACAAGTCTTCCACCAAGCCTTCGCCGAATAATTACCCTCTAGACGAACATAATAAGCTCTCATCGGCTGGTAAGGCAAAATCGTGCCTTCTGCTCACAGCCCCTGGCTCACACTTTATAACAGGAGCCGCGACCTCACTCAAACATGCAGATCCCCGGGATCTACCAGCTTTTCCTGTCGTGGGCCTCACGGACCCGGACTCCTCAGCCGGAGCAGCCGCAAGCTTAGCAAACCAAAACAAGAAGGCTTTCGAACTCTGGAAACCCGGAGAGATACCAGCTGCCAATAAGGCCGCCTCCATGGCAAAGGATTACAAAATGGCTCCTCTGTGGCATTCAGAGCTTAGCCCAGCCGGCTCGAAAGCAGCCCTTCTTGCTGCGGAGGAAGGTGGAAACGTCAAAATCTGGAGGCCGTCACCGACTGATGCAGGTGGCTCCGCCGCAGCACAAGCGATGAGGAAGAAAGGATTGAGTCCTAAGCTGGACTATGGTCACACAGAGGATGGCGGTAAGAGAGCGTTGATGGCGGCGACCCAGTCAATGAACAGGGGCAGGAGACGAGCTGGATCGACGCCTACGGAGCCACCTGCCTTGTATCCGGATGCCAAGAACTCCGCTGCAAATGCCTTGAAGGCGGCAACCTCGGTTTCTCGAAGGGGTCAGCCTGCTCCTGTAGCTCAAGCTTCAACTGGTCCTCCTATCAACGCAGCTAAGATACATAACGCCGCGGTCACTAATCTCTCCCGCGAAATGTATACATCGAACCCACCAGTTGCGCCTGAGCTAGAAGAGAAGAACAGACAGGCTGGCTTGCGTGCGTCAGCCATTGCAATGGCCCAGCAGATGTATAACGTTCAACAAAGAGCCATTGAACAGGCTGCTGCTGATACTGACCGAGCTGAGAGCCGCTATGGGGCAATCAATGCTCAGAATCGCCCAGCCTCGGTCATGTCAGATGAGTCGCATGCTCCTCCACAATACACCAATCTTCAAGAGGCGGCACAAAAGCTTGCAGCTGAGCGCCTTGCTAAACTTCACGACGAGCATGCGGCCTACAGGACATACTATGGTACGCAAGGCGCCCAGCAATCCCATAAGCTTTCCATCAGAGGTCGCAATCGCAGGCGGGCTTCTAGCGACGGACAAGTCGGCGAAGATGATGAGGAACGCTCGAAGCAAATACGTAATCAAATGTCACTCTTTACAGACAAGCTTGCCCAGGTCGACAATAAGAAGCGTCAAAAGGATAGGGACTCCTTATTGGCGGCAGCTCAAAGAAATGTCAGAGCTAGTATGACCGCTCAAGATGAGAAGGTCTTCAACGAGACTGGCAAAGTTTCTCCAGCTATGATGGCAGAATGGGAAGCGAAAGCCAAGGCAAAGGCCGAAGCCGAAAGCTCGACCCGTATGGTTAATCATGGCAAAGTAAATATAGGTGGAGGTAGGTACATGGACCAATCAGAGGTAGACGCTATTGCTGCTGCCAAAGTGCAACCGACTTTGGACGAAGTCACCGCGACTGCAGAAAAGCACCGAGCAAGAGACGAGGAAATCCGGCAGCAACAACTCGAGCGCGAGCGTCTTGCAGCAGAGAAAGAACAGGATCAAAAGTTGCGAGATCAGAAAACCAAGGAGGAATGGAAGCGGTTCAAGGGTAAGTCTGTTCCTGGAAATGCGATTGCAGGTGTGCTGATCGGAAGTAGAAGAAGAAAAGCGCGAAGCTAGAGCCAAAAAGGAGGAAGACAGAGCTAAAAGATTGGAGGAAAGACGTCTCCGTGACGAAGAGAAGCAAAAAGCGAGGGAGGCGAAGCTGGCAGCTAAGCTTCCTGTGGAAGCTCCGAAAGAAGAGGTTGTTAAGGAGCCTACAATCGCCGAACCAGAGCCACCAGTACTTGAGCCCATCCCACACGTTGCCTCTATCGCGCCTACGGAAAAACTTCAGGTGGCCACTGAGGAGCCCAAAGCTACGGTTGGCCCTGGTGAAGTGGAAAGGATGGATCCGACCTACATTCCAACGTCTGAGATGGATGAGATCACAGTGAGCCAGGCGAATTTGGCCAAAATAGACACAGAGGAGTCTGAGTTGGAGCCTGTCGTCACAGCCAAGAGCGACATGCGTTCAACAGCACCTTCAAGTGATGATGCCGAGGCGATCGCGAGGCGAGTATTATCTTCACCCGTCGAGAATGAGTCTACAACAGCTTTGGAGCCGTCAACCTCTGAAACAAAAGAATTGGCAAATGCAACCTCAAACGTCGAAGAAGCCCCGGTTGTCAAAGCCGAGACCGCTTCAGTACCAACAGTCGAGTCGGTCCCAGCTCCAACTCCCGCGCCTGCCCCAGAAACCACTGACTCCACAACCACACAGCATGAGACACCAGTCGCTTCTAGAATAGCACCTCCGATTGCTGCGACCACTCCGCCAGCAGCCACCACCGAAGCAACCGTCAGTGGACCGTCCACCTCCCCTAAGCCCAAAGAGGGTAAAAAGGTTTCCTCATGGCTGAAGACTAAATTCTCCCGTCGCACCAGCAAGGCTACAAAGCCTGAATCCACCACGCCCGCTATCGACAGCAAAGAGAAAGGCTTTGTCGGAGGCGCCAACCTCACTGCTCCTGAGATCAGCAAGCCGAGTTCGAGCCATGGTGACTCCTCCATGCGCGAAGTCGCCATGGCAGGCAAAGACACGACAGCTGTGGGTCCAGAACTCAGCCCGGTCGTCAGCCCAAATGACGAAGATCTCTACAGCGCCTCGACCCGTAGCCCCAAAGCCGCGGCGGGCGTACAACGTCAATCATCTTCCTCTCCATCCATCAGCTCCCTCAGCAGCGACGAAGACACTCGTGGTCGCAGCAACGTCCCACGCGACCGTGAGCCACTCTCCCAGAAGGAATCTCCCATCGACGAAATGAAGAGTGGCGAGAATGTCGATCCGGCGCTCGTTCCGGAAGAGCATTTGGACCCGGCCTTGTTGAAGCATTCAAAGACCGAGTCGAGCTCGGCGGGTGGTGGTGAGGAGTTTGAGGAAGCGAGGGATACGTTTGATAGTGAGAAGTTGAGTCCGCCGGATAAGAGCGTTGTTGGGGGTGCGGGGAGGGCGAGTGGGAGTCCGGCTAGAGACTCGAAGTTTATTGAGGAGTTGTGATGAGCGGTAGGAAGGGCGATGGAAGTTGAAACGATGCAATGGGGAAGCGGAGATTCTACTGTGCTTGATGCGGGCGTCTTCTTCGATGCAGGCGGCTTTCTTTCGTAGGCGACGTCTTTGTCTTTGGAATATTGCGATTCGGCAAAGATACATCTAGCAGTTGTCCCAGTTATGTTTCTCGCGTAATGCCAAGCTTGAAAAAAAATGGAGCTCTCTCGATCATTATTAAAGTCCATGCGGTTCATATCAAATCAGATCATGAGATAGACTGTGTCCAAAATAAATGTCTCCTATTTTGAAATCTAATCAGCAAATGCTGATATCCATCCCGCTATGACTCCAAGAAATGCTCGGCGGTATGTAAAATTCTTCACCAGATGAGAAGGCCCATTTGACTCTGCGAATCCGTCTTTAAAAGTTCGCGGTCGAATTAGACCTCCCATTACCATTCGCATACCCCGCCCCATCCATCATCGCTCCTCCATTCTCCATCTCCCTCTTATGCATATTCTCCACATTCGTATGTTCCTGCGCACTCCTCGCCGCCGGCAACAAATCCATAAAGAAAGTCAACACATAAAACGTAAAAATAACCGCGATGATCCACTCGAACACCGCCGCCACATTTTTCTTCTTGTCGAAACTCGTGCCCGCGAATATCACCGCGAAGATCAGCTCTACGATGATGAAGACGAGTTTGGCCCAGAAGGAGAGGCGCAGGATGCGGTGTTGGCGGAAGTGGATGCCGAGACGTTGGTACTCGGCGCAGATGAAGATGGCGCTTATGACGTAGCCGGCTATGAAGAGGAGGAGGAAGCCGTCGTGGAGGTGGGGGTGGTGGAGGGTGTCGAAGATGGAGAGGAGGATTAGGCCGCAGGTTCCCGCTATGGCGAAGATTACTGTTGGGGGTTAGTATTGCGGTTTTGTTTTGTTGGTCCTGCGTGGGATTCTATTTCCTGGGGAAGGCTTACTTGACAGCGCACTCAGAACTTTCTCCGCCATACCCAAGTTCTTGGCCAAGCGTCCTGTATGTCGCAGCCATCGCTCCGAAGCGAAGCTCAGGTCGAGGAAGACGGTCGTGACCACCGCGCCCGTTATGAATAACGGTTTCAGGCCTTGGGCGCCAATATCGGAGATGTATGCTATGTGCTGATTGGCGTCCATCGAGGCATAGTGCGGAGAACCTTCGAGTTCCCATGTAATGAACATGGCGAGGAGCATTCCTGGAGAGAGCTCTCATTAGCGGATGACTCTGGAGAAGCAATTGGGAGGAGGACACGCACCAAGCCATGTGAATGCGCTGACGAGAGGAAGCACCCATACAAAGCCATACTTGAGGAAAGCTGGAAAAGCCATTGTGGTGCGCGCAATGCCTGCGGTAACGGGCGGGAGGGCAAAATGATAGGTTGTCGCGTGCGCAGTCAGTATGAGGTTGTTATACCCACAGAAGTAGTCTGGAAGAGACAGAGATAGGAGTCAGAGCCAGACGACAGAGCTGGAGTTGTGTGTAGGAGAGATAGAATGAATGATATGTATACAGGCGCGGTGAGCGAAATCATCTCATGGCAAAACAGACATCCGGATCGTTGTATACCACTACGTCATCAGACATTTCTCGGAAGCCACGGAAGCAACGCGTTTTCGGCGCAGCGATTGCCAAGCATCCTTAGTCCTTCGAGAATTTTACCACAATCAATGGGATTTCCGACATGTCTCATACAGATTGCTTCACATGAGACAAGGAAGGCCGTCGATGTATCAGGGTATCTCACTTATAGGCGCCGCAGCCGTCCAGATCAATCAGTGTACCAAGATGCCTTGCCTAAGCTCCCTCTCCCATGCTCCGCTTTAATATCAGTCATCTGTTTGTGATAGCCTGGTCACCTTGAGCCAAGTCGAGCTTCTGCAGCTGCAGCGCCGAGATGCCGTGCCACCTCTCTTTCTGCGCTTGGTGACACCCGTCCAGTGACTCCAGTCTGCCCCAGCTTTGGACGAAAGAGACACTTCCAGAGATCGTCTTTCGCTACCATTTCGCCACCGGTCGAACCCTTGGTGAGAAGGTTGGCAAGCGGTGCCTGTTCCAGTTCAAGAGTGTTCGCTGCTTCAATCTTACTTTCCAGATTTTTCTCCTCATTTCTTCTGTCCTTGCTCGCCGTTTTACCCACATGCGCCAATCTTCGGGTCACCGAAGTGTCGTATATGGCTTTTTCGACAGTATCCTCTACCAGGTACATCCACACTGTCGTCGGCTGGTGCTGACCAATTCGATGAACCCTAGCAATAGCCTGCAGCTCGATCGCCGTATTGATCAACGGCTCGCAGAGGAAGACGTGGGTAGCATTGACCAACGTGAGACCGGATGAATGCGCTTTAGCGTGAAGAAAAAAGCATTCCTTGCCTGGATCATTCTTGAACTTTTGTATACCGTCTTTTCGATCAATACCCGTGAAACCAATCTTGAATTGATCAAAGGCCTTCGCTAGAACGTCTAAAAAGTCTCTGTACTGAGAGAATACGATGGATTTGGCGCCCGGATCATGTTCTCTGATCCAAAGTATATGTCTAGCGAGTGTGTCAATTTTCGTTCCAAATGATCCATCCAAATCGATGTTCTTGATTTGGCTGAGGATGGTATCTCGAATGCCCGAATAAATCGTAGCATCTTCGGTATTCTTCGCAACCCCGAGCTCTTTTTCTTTATTCACCCCTTCAGCCTCCTCTTCCATGGTCAGCTCTTGTGGCTTGTAAGTGATCTGATGGAATTCGTTTCGCTGGAGATGTCTCTTGCAAGTGGGACAGCTCCGATGGGTGTTCCACCACATCCGAAAGCAATCCGCGCAATAGGAGTGCCCGCAGGAGGTCAGAAGGCCTACCTCAAATTGCTGTTGGCATATTATACACAGCTTTTGACTCTCCACGTTGGTAGCTTCGTCGCGTAGGTGTATAAGGTAACGACCCTTGGATTTTAATGCAGCGATGCGGGTCTTGAGGTGGCACTCTGACGCACTCTTATCCCGCAAGGTAACATTGCGGGCGCGCTCATCAAGATCCTCTTCAAAAGGAGCCACTGTATCTGATATGTGCTGTAGTTGTCGATAATATTCAAGCCGCAAATTCATCGCATCCTTGAATAGCTCAATCTCCCTTTCCAACCCAGCCACAGCCTTTGTCTGCTCGGTTGAAATTTGATGCAGCTTTGCGAGAGCACCGTCTAGGATGAGCATTTCAGCGGCTGCACGAGAGGATCCCCTTTCTGCAGCGCTACGGAGTGTGGTCTTCAGTTCACGGATCTCAGTGACAAGGCCTCTGACAGAGCCTGTATCCTTGTCTGGGAGGAGGTTGCTGCGAATTGTGAGCAACTGAACGAGCAACTCCGGCGAATGTCCTTTTCCCTCCTTGGCTTGCTTCAAAGCTACGCTCATCTCGTGTTTGATCAGCTCGTTGTGCTGGCCGGTCAGTGTGTCATGACGGTCTGTGGCTAGAGCCCTGAGAGCATCAACATAGACATAGACTTCGTCCTGCTGCTTGGTCGACGTTTCGTATTCGTCTCCTTGGAGATCTGTCTCTTCCTGCGCGGATCGTAGTGTCAGTAATTGAGTTGCACCTTAGAGACTCAAGAAGCCTGTACGATATTGACCAGCCTTGAATTGGGTGACCACCGCTCGGGACGCACATACCTCGTCAACTAGAGGCAGAACCAAGAGTTTAATGGTCTTTTCTCTCCACTCGTTAAGCTGCTTCGCTTGCCCTCGTAATATGTAAATCATATTGTTAAGTCGATCAATCAATGCTCGCGATTCAATCCCAGCTCGGTCTTCTAATGGCGGCATCCCGGGGAGAGAGACGAATGACTCGTCTCTAGCCTTGTTGTTGATTTTTCCCATAGGAGCCTCAGCTCTATTGCGAGTCTCTTGCAATAGCTCCTTGCGAAGGATCTTTGCCCTTTCGTACATAGACTCTTCCTTCCGTTCAAGATCACGAAATTCATTTGATTCTTGCTTAGTTCGCTTTTCGTCAGTCTTGATTTGGAAGTACGCATTTGCAACAAAAAAGGTGCACATATGCTCAATCTCGATTGCTGCCCGTAGTCGTTGCCGATGGGGCCCTGTACGCGTCGCAGTCACTCCATCTGCTTCGGGGACATCGCCTATCGAGGATGGTCCTTCTGTCAGACCCAGTCGATTTACTTCGGCTTTCAGTTGACTCCTACAGTCTTCGACTATTACTCTCGCCTCCTCAAGAGTTAAAAGCCAGATCTCCAGCGCTTCCTCGCTCAATTCTGCATGCTCCAAAATTTGCCCTCTACGGATCCGCGATAATAGGAGGGTACGCTCTTCAGAACGAGCCGCGGTATCATTTTGTTCTATCATGACCTCGAGGACTTCTCCAACAGTACGTAATGGGCCTTTGCCATTACCCAGTGCTCTTCGGTTCTTAGCGCCGACTTCGGGATGCAAACACGTCTGTCGGAGTCTCGTTAGCCAACTTCGCATTTTCTCAATCACGACAGCTGATTCGGGATCCCAGTCTTCTGTCAATGGAGCCCCATCTACATCCAAGCCGCAATCTTCACTCATCTCTTTGAACAAAGTGGAGTAGTGCTGCTCTTCGATTTGCGTAAATGGAACTGTGATGATAACTCTTTTCTGAGGTGGCAGCCGAATTTCGTCTTTGATTTGATCCTTGGTATGACGCAAGGCTAGATTCCTAAAGATCTGCCTAAAGACGTCCTTGTGTTGCGTGACTAGACGGTCCCAGATCTGCGTTCGAAGACCACAGTAAGGCTGGTAATGCAAAAAGTCAAGAAGCCCAAAAAGATCTCTTGCATCTTTCTTCACAGGAGTACCACTAACACACCACGCTAGTTCCCTTGGTATGAGTTTTGCAACTTTCGCAGCATTGCTGACCCCACTTTCAACCATTTGAGCCTCATCGAGCACAACACGCCACCATACGATCTGGGTCAGTGGCGACATTCTTTTTGCATATTTCTTGTCGTGACGGAGATCTCGATTGGGAGTCTCAGTGTAATGTATCTCTTTTGCAAGGACGTTGTATGTGGTCAGGACTATATCATGGGATATGCACTTTGCTAACAGCGCTGCGTGGTCGCTCTTCCCTGACTCGATCCTGAGTCCTTCGTAGATCAGTACGTTTAAGTTAGGGGCAAGCATTTCGAGCTCCTTCCTCCATTGCTGCATGATTGTTGGTGGTGTGATGATAAGAGTCGCAGGAGCATGCGGTAAATGGTCTTGAGTTGTGTGATGCTCAGTGACTTCTCGTCTATGAAGACATATCAAGGAAATCATCTCCACTGTTTTACCCAGGCCCATCTCTTCCGCAAGAATGCCTCCCCTAATATCAGCACCTACTCTCAGGGGAAGTTCTTCATCCGTCGTCACTATCCCTAGAAAATGGCTGACAAGACATGGTTTGCCTTCCCAATCAGTAGTACGGATGAATCCGTGATGGAGCTCGCGATTTTCCCAAGGATTATGACGTTGACTGACCCGTTCTCGTTGCAACATCCACTGCACCGCTCTTCGCTGGAACGGATATAATTTGCATCGTAGCTGGTTTGTTGTCGGCAAGTCCCTAGTGGCATCGCTGACTCGCGGTACGTGAACGTTGTCGTAGAAATCTCTTGGTGACCAAGATTCTGCCGGCTTGGCTGTCGGTACTGGTACGCAAACGCCGAGTATATTGTCACAAACTCCAATGCTGTCGGATAAATCCCTTGCGTTAGGCGCCAAGACCCTTACACGCAGATTGAGTCTATGCCCATGTCGATGAATAGACTCGATAGTAGCGTCATCATCATCGATAGTAAGAGGGCCAGACATCCAGCAAGTGCTGTCTATAAGATGCTTCTGATAACGTCGACCTGGGGCATTGACAGCAAGTCGCAAAACATCCATCGTTTGAGGAGGTACACTGGAGTGTACGATAGAATCGAGGAGGCCATCACCATCTTCAGTGGCGATCTGACACCTGTAATCACCATCCAACCCTTCGGGCAGGAGGTTTAGGCAGACAGGGCGCTCCTTTGTACAGTCATTCCGATTGTCGGACGAGGGCGACGGATAGGAATCAGCAGGGCTGTTGTCAAATATCTGCATAATAGATTAGCCTACATTCGTCTTGGGACACTCAGAACAACTACCAATCTGACGTCAACTCGTGCAACTGTCAGGTATTCGTGCGCGTTGGCGTTTGCAGTATCGCTCTTGGTTGTTTTCCGCCGTTTCCTTGGCCGTTCGACGACTGATATCTCTGTTTCATTGAAGAAAGCAAGGAGTGATTCAGGTGCCTGCTCTGTTGTTGATTCAGTACATAGGTCAATATCATTGCGCGAGGGATGGCAAACCGTCCGAGCGCATTTGTATGCTAGAATGATGCATTGTGGTCGCTTTGCTTCTACTAGAATCAGGGAGCTACGTCAAAGGCTCAGCCAAACCTGGGTCAGTCGCCGGACAAACAGCTGTTTGAGTATAGAGTGATGCATGCAAGAGACAATGAAATAGTGACTCAAGACTCTCCCCTCGGATACCTAAGGAGCTAAGGTAATCGATAGCTGGATCTTATCGATTGTTATCCGACGCTAGCGCCAGGCACCGAGGCACCGATATTTAGCGTGTGCAAGATTTTCGAGCAGAAAACCAAAAAACCGTCTCAATCACCACATAGAATAAAAATGAACTTTCTCTTAGGCCTTTTCTGAAGACTGCAAATTCTGCCGTAGACTCTTCTAAACACCTTTAATATGGTATAGGACGCTTAATACTATGATGGTGGTGCTGCCGTAGGCTTCTTATAAAAGTTGCTTACAGTATTTTGGTTTTCTTTTCGAAAACTTTCCAAATTGCGAGCGCGGGGAGGGGTTGAATGTTTTTTCGCGGAACTTGAATACTACTTAGCGGAGCTCTAGACCCATAAGGGGAAACTCAAGATCTTGAGGGGTACTGGCGATACATCTATGTTGCTGCTCAAAGGATTCGCAGATTTACACGGTGCGCCATTAAGGAAGAAGCAAAGCTGTCACGAATGTTCTGCAAGCATAGCATCATTGACTCGTGTAAAGTGCTACTCACAGCAATGTGAAAGATGCTGTCTTGCTAGCTCGCGGTGACAAGTATTCCATTCGAAAGCTCCCGCAATGGTAAGATCTATAGTGATGTACTTTTGATACTGATACATGCTCGACAGTGCTCTAGGACCATCTACGCTCTAATGCAAATGTTACCGTCTATTCGTCTTTCGCCTTGACTTTCACAGGACCAGGGAGATAGAGCTTTCGTTCAAAGAATTTCAAGACCTCGTCGATGAGACTGTTCAACTAGTTAGCCGAAGGCCAAGTATGACAGAGTCCAGGTCGGAAACTCACATCACAGGTATACTGATCAGTAGCACAGCCTGCCACTCTGCCCAATTGAGCGGAACTATGGAGAACAGTGTCTGCAGGAAGGGTATGTAGAGCAAGGCAAAGTGCAGGGCCATTGACAGAGTAATGGCATATACAAGGACCATATTATCCCACAAGGGAAGCGTAAGAAGTGATTCGCTTGACGATAGGGCGTTCATGGCATTTAGCATCTCAATGACGACCAAGCTGCGACCAGTCAGTTGGTGGACGTCTCCCAAGGGGAGAGAAGGACTTACATTGAGAGGGAAATCGTTGAGGCAGCTTTTGCGCTGTCGTTGGCGAACATCTCGCAGCCAATCTCCGAGAATTGCGAAGAGCATTGGTGAAAATGCGACTACGTTATCTCGTTAGGACGTGTACCAGGACATCATCGTGCGTCATAAAGCTCACCAACTGCCAGAACGAGATCTGAGGGCCCTCTGAATAGAACATGAACCACCAAGCGTAGCCAAACACTGTTGCTCCACCTACATACGTACCAATGACCATGTATCTAAAGAACAGCCAGCCACTTATAAGGGGTTCATCGCGTCCTCTTGGTGGTCTTCTCATCACATCATGATCTGGAGGGTTGAAGGACAACGCTGTCGCCGGCAGGCCGTCAGTAACGAGATTGACCCACAGCAGCTGTACTGGAATTAATGCCTCAGGCATACCAGCCGCTGCGGTCAGAAAGATGGAGACCACTTCTCCAATGTTTGAGGAAATAAGATATCGAATGAACTGCTGGGTGTTGTTGTATATCGATCTACCCTCTTCGACGGCGCTTTCGATTGTTGCAAAGTTGTTGTCTGCAAGTACCATATCAGCAGCGAGCTTGGCGACATCAGTGCCAGACCCCATCGCAACTCCGATATCAGATTTCTTAAGGGCTGGAGCATCGTTGACACCGTCTCCGGTCATCGCTACGACTTCACCCGTTGATTGAAGCAAGTCCACGAGCTGCGACTTGTGGGTAGGTTCAGTCCTTGAGAAAAGCAGGGCTGTCTTAGCAGCCTTTAGCTTCTCGTTGTCATCAAGTGAATCGAACTCTCTCCCAGTGTAGCTCTTTCCTTTCAAGTCTTCGTTCTCACCGAAGACGCCGATCTGACGGCATATGGTTTCAGCTGTGTTCTGATTGTCCCCTGTGATGACTACAACTCGAATGCCAGCTTCTCTGCATTTGCGAATAGATTCCGCAACTTCTGGTCGCGGAGGATCGAGCATGCCCACAAGACCAACGAGAGTCATGTTCGTCTCAAGGCGACTGTACTCTTCCGTTGATGTGGCAGATTTCGTCAAAGGATTAGATCCGGCATCCTCAACGCTGGCCAACGCGATGACACGAAGACCCCTATTACCGTAATCGATGACTTCTTGGGAGAGAATGCTCGCTAGGTTTGTGTCCATTGGGACTCTGTTTCCATTGGAACCTAATAAAACATGGGTACATCGGTCGAGCACCGATTCTGGAGCACCTTTTACAAGGAGACGTTGTTGCTTGCCTTGGCCGACAAGTACAGACATACTTTTCCGGTCCCGGGAAAACTCGTACGTTGCGATGAGGGGATTCTTCTCCTCGTAGTATCTGCTAGCAAGATGTAGTCTCTCAGGCACGGGTATCGCCCTTGCAGATTGATTTACCGCAGGCTCTGGGCTGCCAATCTTCTCTACCATTACGCGAAGTGCACCTTCGGTGGGCTCGCCGACGCTGCTGAAAGTACCATTCTTAGAGTCGAAGGATAGCTGCGACTCGTTACATAATGCAGCTATCTCTGTCATCTTCATAACGATTGCAGACTTTGCCGCCAGATCGTTCATATACTTCCCCTTTGACAGGATCCCACCTTCTGGAGCAAACGTAGTCCCTTGTACATCAATCTCCTCCAAAGCAGTCCCAGACTCATCGAGGTATACCATCTTATTGACACTCATTTGATTCGTAGTCAGAGTGCCAGTCTTGTCAGAGCAGATCACACTACAGCTTCCGAGTGTTTCGACGGATGGAAGGCTTCGAACGACGGCGTTTTTGGCTGCCATTTTCCTCGTTCCCAGCGCAAGACAGGTAGTGATAACCACAGCTAAACCCTCAGGGATTGCGGCCACCCCGAGGGACACTGCAATCTTTAGATAGTAGATGGCGCCCTTTGCCCAGCTTCCATGGGAAGGATCATTGAAGTGTTGGATATTGATTAACCAGACAAGGACGCAAATGACTGTAATGACTTTTGCAAGCATATCTCCAAAGTCGTTCAGCTTCTCTTTGAGAGGGGTAGGCTCTGAAATTTGCGACGTAATGCTATCATGAATATCACCAATGGCCGTTGAGGCTCCGGTTAAAACTACCAAAGCTGAAGCGGTGCCTGTTACCACTGTAGTCCCAGAGAAGAGCATATTAATCTGATCTTGCTTCACTGCTCTTGAATCCTGGATGGCTTGCGAGTCTTTTCCAACGCTCTCACTCTCGCCTGTCAGGATCGCTTGATCGACGCGGAAGCTGTTGCTCTGGATTGACAGTACTCTACAGTCTGCCGGAATACGGTCTCCAACCGTCACAGTGATCACATCTCCAGGAACAAGGTCGTCCGCTTTTATACGCTTCACAGCCCCTTCCCGGACAACTTTAGCCTCATTCGCCGAATACTCCTGTAACGCAGCAATGGCCTTCTCTGCGCTACTTTCTTGCGACACTCCAACGACGGCATTCAATATCAAGATGGTCAAAATCTGCTTCGGCGTGAGCATGCTCATTTATGGTGCAGACGGAATCCACTAACCACTGCTGGATCAACGAACGCTGTCCAGCCCTCCTCGTCCTCGAATAGAGCCAGAACAAATGATATTGCGGCTGACCCAAGTAATATGATGACAAGCTGGTCTTTGAACTGCTCTAGTACGAGCCGCCATAAAGGTGTGGGAGGATCTTCGGGTAAAGCTGTCGCAAAGCTTCAGCACTGTTCTGTAATGGACTTGCGGAGAGGAGATATACAGTACCATTGCGCCCATACCTCTCAGTGGCTTTCTGAACCTGTTGGGCAGACAGTCCTTGATGCTCATCGACCTTGAAATGGTCTAGGGCCTGCTCGGTGGACGAAAGAAAGGAGGAATCCATAGTGACGCTCAAGGAAAGACCGTCTCTGAGAACTCCACGTCAGAGAAGAATATAAGAAACAGAATCGTCACAGAAAGAGAAATGGAATTATTCATGGATCTACTATAACAAAGGCCACATCTCGGTCTTGGCGTCTGTTTTCCCGATGCGGCCCCGCTAGCTCCGACGTCACGACAGAGCCTCAGAGCCAGGCTCGCCAGGCAGACCAGGTCAATGAAACAGCTCTACCAACAAAGCCCCAAGTATTGTTTTGCTAGCCTGTGCAATGGGGTCTCACTATCGTGCCGACAGGCAACATGATCTAGCTATAGTACTTTGAGTCGGGTTATCTGCTAAAATTGTTCACAAATCAGATTGTCGCAGGCAACTCATTTAGTGCGTGCCCCGGTCGTCTTTCCATCAATCACTGTCTGGCAAATCAGTCGCTATCCCGCTCTTGCGCATGCCTGAAAGGTTTCGCTCGACCAGCATGGATCAGTAGTCGCGACTTGCGCCCGTTGCTCTCGGAAGAATTTCAATAGCATGTTTGCACAACAATGCAATAGCTAGACTGTAGATTAGTACCTGTAATCATCGCTGAGTTGATTACTCAAGGCTGGCTTATAACATTTGACTCTACAAGCGTTGGATTGAAAGCGCATGACTACCACACATTATAGCCCAGCTCTCCTTGCCTGGCCGTGTCGTAAACAACGTAGGCATACCCAACATTTTGACAGGACCACGAGGACTCTGCAAATAGGGCTGCTAGCGCCAAATATCGCTTAAAGTGGAGCCTTCCGCGCCCGCGCAATTTGCCTGTTGATTCTCATCATCTTTCTGATCAACCCGACTTGGTACATCTTCATCCAACCTCATACTGAGAACATCGCGATCCAACCCCACGATATTCATCATTCTCTTTTCAGCTTTTGTCGAAAGCAATACATTTCACCATGACGAGCGAGGTAAGCCCCTTACGCGCCTATCAGTTACATCTCAACACCCTCTCTGGGCTTTCTGCATGTCCAGCGTTTTAGCTTCGCTGACTCGGAGGTGTCCTATCGCAGCGTGAGAGGTACTCAGATTGTCAACTCCAAGATATGGCAGGAACTTGTGCTGAATCTGAAACAGCAAGACTTTCCTTGCGAGGCTGTGTGAGCAGGCCGAGCGCTACGATGGTACGTATGCGGGGGAAACCCATCAAGGCGATGAACAGCGTGCTAATATTGGCCTCAACAGAGATGGTCACGTACATGAAAGTCAGTAAATTGAAGTCCCGTGACAAAACTCACACTAACATGTTACAGGAAGTCGCAAAGGTACCACATCAACTGCGCAGATCCCTGTGAGGGATAAAGTATTGCTTGGCAGAGGTTTAACATGGCGTGTAGATTGGCGGCGAACTCACCGTTGACGAGCGGAATCTTCTATCTGTTGCCTACAAGAATGTAGTTGGAACTCGACGTGCCTCCTGGCGCATCATATCATCAATCGAGCAGAAGGAGGAGTCTAAAGGCTCAGACAAGCATGTTGGGACTATTCGCGATTATCGTCAGAAGATCGAGACTGAATTGGAGAGAGTGTGCCAAGATGTCTTGGACGTGCTGGATGAATCTCTCATTCCAAAGGCGGAATCTGGCGAGTCCAAGGTGTTTTACCATAAGATGTAGGTCTTGCGAAATGAAGGGTTAATATGCTGCAACGAGGACTAACGGGATCTCGGTATCCAGGAAGGGAGATTACCACCGTTATCTGGCCGAGTTCGCATCAGGTGAGAAGCGCAAGGTCGCTGCGACTGCTGCTCATGAAGCATACAAGGTATGGGATATTGTCGGGCTTGGATGGTGCATCATCTCTAATTCTGGCGCAGAATGCTACGGATGTTGCCCAAACTGAGCTTACCCCGACTCACCCCATCCGTCTGGGTCTTGCTCTCAACTTCTCAGTGTTCTACTATGAGATCTTGAACTCACCCGACCGCGCGTGTCACTTGGCCAAGCAGGCTTTCGATGATGCAATCGCTGAGCTCGACTCGCTCTCCGAGGAATCTTACCGCGACAGCACACTTATCATGCAGCTTCTTCGCGACAATTTGACTCTCTGGACCTCGTCGGACGGGGGTGAGGGTGAGGCTGCCCCGAGTGGTGAAGCACCCAAGGAGGGAGAAAAGGCCGCCGAGCCCAAAACCGATACGGCTGAGACTACAGAGCCTGCCCCTGAGCCTGCTCGTCCCTCGGAAACCTAGGCATCTCGAGGAGCGCTCCTCTGCTCTGATCAGGCGTTGGCTGTGGTCGTCGCTCATAGGGTTAGCGGTGCTTTGCAAAGTCACGAGATCTCAGCACAAGGTTTTTCTTGCAGTCCAATGATCGATCTTGCGGAATGTTCACTATGCTATGTGCGCGCAATGGTAGAGGGGCAGGAAGTTGTTCTGGTCAGCTCAATCGGCTGAATTGCAGAAATTTTCATTTTCATTATCAAGTCGAAGCAAGCGTTATTTTAAGCCTCGGAAAGAATCACTTACAATCCCCACGGAGACCTTGTCGTTCTAGATAGGTAACGCTTATATGCGAATCAGTCTCTACCATACTGCCGTTCCAATCCGATCTCAAGTACCAAGTTCAACTCTCTTGAATTCATGTTATTCCCAGGTCATTGCTCTCACATTCAAAGTCAAATAGCAAGAAGCTTTCGATGGGCCGACAAAGTTCTAATATGCCGGAGTAATTTCTCACATCTCATAGCCAGATCTGCCTTCCAAATGAATATTCTCCCATTCAGTCTTCATGCTCACACCCACCAACCATCAACAACAGTAGCCACATAGCGATCTCCTGACGGCAAATATATTAGCAGTGAAACGGCTGCTGGGCCCACAATCTCTCTCCCATGTGCTTTGTTACGGAGTTGCCACGTAAAGAAACTTTGAGTCTTTACGAAGAGGTCTCGATTTCGACCCCCAAGGGAAATTTATTTCTAGATGATAGCTTTTTAGAATGACTGATTCCTGTAAATGTCTTTTCTTTATATATCGAGTGTGTTGGTCTTAAACCTTTGATGATAGACAGGTAAGCTGGTTCAGCGATTGGATTCGACCTCGTCTCCTTGAGAAAGCTACTATGCTGTCGTAAAGTATCGAAAAATGTTGAATCAATATACCAACTATGAAGGGAGATCAAAAGCCGCGTTTGGTCTGAAAGGTGTATGTGGCTTCTACGAAAGCCGTGATGAAGACATTCTTGAACAATCCCTCTGATGAGGCTACTGCATGGTACCGAGGATGTCACTTTCCATGGCGGTTCTTCGCAACCCTCGCCCCTCACCAGTGCTGTTCAGCTGAGTCTCGTGGCATCATCACCTGCCAAATACCGCTTGGAAGTAGACAAGCTTCCGCTCTCTACAAATATTTCATCCGCCTGATTAATCGTGATTAAAAACTACCATTATTTCCCCCTTCATTTCCTAATCATCACGAGCGCTATGGGTATATGTGACAAAATGATAACGATGCAAAGGACGCCCTATCCCCAAGAAAGCCTACCACAAATGCGTCATTTTCAATAAGTCACGCCGGCTGAAAAACGCCCTGTTCTTCTTGCCATACACATCTGCTGCAAATTAGCATTGGTCCTTGGCTTTGCGTTACAGGGAAGGCATAACGCTAGTGGGTCTTACACATTGGAATACTCAATAAGCAGATACCAAGCTGCACGCTTGCGATGGTATAGAAGACTTTCAGAATTCCACCAGCTACTATCCAGTGATATGCTCCGAAAGTCAATCCGAAGCTGAAAACATTCTTAAAGATAAGCAAGCAAGTGAAAGCTTCGACGGCAATATCGCCTACATACATTGTCAGTACCTTGCAAAGACAGATCCGGATGATAGGTGGTAACCCACGATGCGCATCAACAATATATAATGCACTAGCCACTGCGCCTAGTACCATGCCCATCACCTCTAGGGCATAGAAGAAATCGGGCCAAAACCATCCGTAGCGATTGACATTGTGAGCTGTAATACCGAAACCATAGAGTCCCGCGCATCCAAACACCAATTGTGCTATGACCAGCACAATACGAAATTCGGGCTCGAAGACACCCTTGTTCCTCTTGGTCATGGCTTTAGCACTCCAATCAGCGAGCAGGCCAGCTAGCAGGAAACCCAATACTGCTCCAACAAATGGACCTGTATACATATATCCTGTTTGAACTTCGTCGAACCACAGAGGCGGTCCGAGGAAGATAGCTGCAAGCACGACACCGATCATGACCGTCCAGCCGATAAGGGTGCCTTGGATCAGACATGCCCAAAAGATGGCGGGATGAAAGAAGAGAGGAAACGGACGAAGCACGAGCTTCAAGAAGCTTTCGTCTGTTTTGCGACCGTTGAATGGAAGAAGACTTTGCACGAATGTTGCTTTCCTTGGGATTGGTCTCGCGGCTTGATCTTCTGAGACTTCTCTAGCCTGTTTTTCGTAAGAGGTGGGAACACTTGATTCAGGGCTTTGGCGGTCAGTCGCGAGTGGATATGTATCAACGTTGCTCACATCGTGAGGTTTCAACGCCGGGCCATGCTGAACAGATCCCTCCCCATGAATGTCCGTATTAAAGGAGTCGTCACGTCGATATGCGGTCTCGGGAACGAAGAAGAATATGCAGGGTAGCATAGCGCCGCAGAAGATGGCAATGAAATAGAACGACCACGACCAGCCAATTGTGTGCGTGATCTTTCCCACGAGGATCGGGGTGAAAAAGGCTCCACCGAAAAGGGCAAGATTCGAGACAGCCATCCTCTTGCCACGTTCGTGCACGAAGTATAGGTCTCCAACACTGGCGTTCACCAATGCCTCGAAAGGGGCGAGTCCTATTCCCTGAAATATCCTGGCCCACAGCAAGCTTTTGTAGTTGTGCTTTGTAGCCCCACCCCATGCCGAACTGACAATGATGATGA
>JAABUP010004505.1_pt1 | contig 22648 bp, 30 predicted proteins | sample 5559201 | NCBI WGS metagenome assembly JAABUP01 (sample SAMN10711887, study PRJNA513373) | rock metagenome | isolation source: Antarctica rocks | place: Antarctica | reverse complement strand
TTCAGCGCATGGCGGGCCGCCACAGACAATGCTCACAGCCAACTTGAACACCAGTACAACAGGTGGGCAGTGTGCATTCCAGCACACATGAGTCCTTCCGTTTCTGCCCAGCAACAGTTGCTGTTTGTCGAGATTGTCGCTACAGTCTGTGAAAGTTTCGTCGAGCTTGCTACCTAGAGCTGCTCCAGTAGTCATATACTTTGGTAGCAGTTACGTGAGCCTTTTGGGCTAATGCTGGACGCTTTGTGATTTAGCATGGCTTCGAAGCAGGCCCTGACGTTGGAGTCAGGCGCGGTTCAGGATGCTGGTGTTATAGATGCTCTGCCATACATAGATGGCATGACCAATGATGACCGCCATCAGGCTGAGGAACTCATCAAAGAGGAGGTCAGTCTTGCTGTCGACCTCTGTTGCTGACACTGGAACCACTGGGATTTTGACTGGTGCTTGGCTTTCAGCTGAGAAAGAGCAACAAGAAGCCCTCCGACTACTTGGCCAGCTTTCCACCACTTCCAGCCAGCAGATTTGAGGTAAAGGCGTCGCAGTGCTGAAAATCGCAACTCGTACACACGCTGCATACAAGATTCGAATTTGTAGGGTCACCCGATTTTGCAACATGAATATGCCAGAGTGAAAGCTGGAAAGCAAATGGAAGTTATGGATACCAGCCGCTTCCACCTCACGCCTCCGCCAGCCAGCAAGCAAAATGACTTCAGCGCATGGCGGGCCGCCACAGACAATGCTCACAGCCAACTTGAACACCAGTACAACAGGTGGGCAGTGTGCATTCCAGCACACATGAGTCCTTCCGTTTCTGCCCAGCAACAGTTGCTGTTTGCAATAATCCTTGTCCAACTGTCTGCAGGCTCTTGAATCTGGAACTGTTGCTGCGGTTTGGACCAAATGCACGACGTGTACACAACAAGTCGTTGGAAGGCCACGTTCACAGGTGCTGTCCTGTGTGCGCTGCATGTACAGGTTCTTGTTGACACAGCACTATCAGGCTTGCAAGCAAACAGTGCCTATGCATCTGCTGATTAGACTGCATGCCTCACTTGAGGCAGAGCATCTCCAGCACACAAAACTGAATGAAGGAGTCTGAACTGCTGCATCAATTCTCATATATTGATGTACAGGTTGGAAAAGGAGATAGAACAGTTGCAGCAGCAAAAGGACAGCATCAACAGGCAGCGCAAACTGAGTCAAGAGTCAGATGGCAGAGCTCTGCAACAAATGGAGCAGCAGTACACAGCTCTTGTTGCCAAGAACATGGAAATCAACATGGCCTGTCAGGAGCTTGAGTCAGAAGTCAGTGAACTGCAAGAAGAGACAGGACAAAGTGATGCCTCCAGTCATGACACGTAAGTCATTTGTAGCCATTGTGCTGACTTTGTCGTTTCTCCTTGCTTTTGACAGCACAGCAATGCGGCACAAGCCGCAGTATCCACAATGTGAAATTGCTGCTGACTTCAAGGCTCAAGGGCATTGTGATTCTTTTGGCTTGTGGCTTGACACACAAGCCAAAATTTGTGTTTGCCTGCAGCCTGGAGAATCAAACTGTTGGTGATGATGAGGCTTCTCCTGGCAAGGGGAATGCCATCAACAATCAGGAATCAATGGATGCCTCCAGCTGACATGCAAAATTTGCACTTATTACACCAAAGGAATTAAGGCTTACTGCAGCATTTGTCTGAGTAGATTCACATCCACTCAGGGAAAGCAAGACTGTGCCAGCAGGCTTTGCAAAACCGCTCAAGGAGGACCAGCTTTAGAGCACGGCCTGTTGTGAGCTAGTGCAGTTGGTTGGGTCAACTATGACTTCATCAGCTTCCATAGGCTGATACAGCTGCTGCTGCCTGCCTCATGCGGATTTGACATTTGCGTTCCACCCCCTGAACTTTTCATGGAGACTTTCTTTCAAAACGGAAGGGTGAGGCGGTGCATACTTGCCCTGACAGGCATTTGCATTTGCTGCAGCAAGCGCTGCTGCCATTGACTTTGCTTCAGCCTTTTTACTTTGATCTTTGCTCCATATCGACATCACGCTAGCCTGCATCAAATCATCGGTAGTGGTATGACTTCTGTTTTGCATGGTGACATCATCACGCAGCATAATCATCTGTCATCATTCACTCAGACAGGAATATGTTCAATAACATATGCCTCAAGATACTATTAAACTTTCCTTAAGTCAAGTACAAGTAAGCTCATGCATCCAATTCAATGAAAATCTGTGTATGCTCATACCTGCAAACCTCGCCCAAATGAGAATGTGAGCGACCAGCCTTCATGCTTTTGTTGCTGGGCATGCAGGTTGATTGCATTTAGGTTTACTGTTGCTTCCTCTTCTGTCTGGCCCCCACTCAAGAACACAATGCCTGGGCATTGCACTGGCACTGTCCTGCGGTCCGCATTGGCTCATGTCAATGACATGCTATGCATCAACTGCAAAACAATCTGGAATAGCCAGAGTTGCAGAGTTGTGACTTGCAAGACCCACGTACACTGATGTTGTTCTGGTTCACGTGCACTGTATATATCGTCTGTACATGGCAAGAGCTGGAAAGTCGGGGAGCAACTCCAGCTGACCTTTGCATGACATCAAAGGTTTGTTGAGCTATCTGTTGTGGGGTGGGCTTGGGTTGTATGCAGTCTGTGCCGGGGATGACCATCTGTAGCTTCAGGAGGCAGGCTTCCAAGCAGACATGCCGCTGTTTGAGGTGCTGCACACAGCATGTGATGACCTCCTCTGATGCAGCTGCAAACCTCTCAATGGTGTGAGCCCCATCTATCAACAGTTCTGGCTCCACAATGGGGACAAGACCACATGACTGCAGTTCCAGACAACCACTCAGCACCTAGAAAAGAACAGCCGCTGGCCAAAAATGCAAACTTTGGTCCAATGTGTAGCGGATGCATTGCAGGATGTGCATTGCTCACATGATCATGCTGCCAATGTCATCAGGTGCAAACATCACTTGCCCTCCCACAAGTATGTGCAGGAGTTAACATCAATACTACCTGACAGATCACAGCATACTCTGCCAGCTGCTGCGCATTTTGCTCAATGGCATCTTTGGATGGCAGCTTGTCTGACACTTTCAATGCAGCGCGCCACTTGGCAAATCTTGCACCCTGCCTGCGTGCTCAGCATTGGCATGTCAGTTAGTCATGCCGCTAGCAAGGTGTACTGTGTTGTGTGTACACATCCTGCACAAAACAATCAAGATGGTTCAACAGGGCTGCTCAACAGCAAGAACTGTCTGCTCTTCAGAGAGCAGATCTGGATAGCCTTGCACGACAAGATGCACAAAGCAATGAGTCATTCACTCTAGGCGATAACAAAGTGGTGTGAACAGGAATACCTGTAGTACTGCTGACAATTTGCCTCAAGATGCTCCAGTCCTCTGGTGACAGTTTCCCCTTCATGACCTTCAAAAGGCATTAAACCCTGAAAGGCAAAAAGGTATGAGGTCACAAAGCCATTTCCCAGAATATGTAGTGTACGGCAAGCTTTTTTACGAATAGAGAAAAACAGTGTGAGACCAGCATAATATGTGCTTGAGAAGAAGCTGCGTCTTGTGACAACATACAGCTTCTCAACATACAGCTCAGCTATTGCCGCAAATGAGCTGGATGCTGACACGCTTCTGCTAAGTGCGCCTGTCAACCCATTATCATGCTGCAGAAAGCTGCATTGTTGTCCAGCAACGAACAACAAATGCTGCAAATTTATGACACTACAGACAGGACATTTTGTACAGATTGAGGAATGGGGTGTTGCAATGCTTATGCACTGCTTATGCAGGTAAAAGGCCAATCCCGGCTGGACAAAGACACTGTTGAGCATCTGCATGCGCACTTCGTCTACTTTTATGCCTGCCAAGACGCCCTGCTTGTCAAGGCACTCCACAAAGCTGGATCCGTCACTAGCCTTTTGACACAGTGCCTCCTTGAACAAGATTACCCCAGAAATGCTCTCTCCAATGTCAGCAGTATAAAAGTTCTCTCGATAGCTGCGTCTATTTTCCTGCAGAGCGTGAGATGCTCAAGCTACTTTCTCAAAAGCCCGTGACAAGACAGTGTCTTCCGTCTTACTTCAGTATTTGCCAGACCAGCTTTTTCGATGCGCTTTCCGATAGTCCCAATGCTCTCGTCTGATGCCAACAAACCTTTTCCTTTGGCAGCTAGCCGGGCTGCAGTCTTGGTCAGCTGTTCCGTGCTGGGAGTCGGCTGCGCGGAGCCATTCTCAACCACCATGCTGGTATTTTCCTGTTAACGACTGTGCCGATTACACTTACGTATGGGATTTTTTGGCGTCGCGATCTAAGTGCAGTTGATGTTAGTCGCTTTACTGTGGTTTGACTAAGATACGGGTGACTAATATATCCGAAAACTTATGCAGGCCCTGTTGTCGTGGTGCGCCTTGCTGTGACTGGGCGGATCATGACTGTTCTGTAAGTTTTCATCTAGTTTCATGCTTGTTGATGTTTAGCAATAGTGCGTGTCGCCCTTTCAGGCACAGCGTACAGCTGTGGTTTCAAAGCACTATTCGCGTGTCTGTTAACCTGAGCAAAACCGAATCGCATGTTCGAACGTGCTATTTGACTTCGCATCAAACGAAGCCCGGTACATGAGCACCAGAAACAAGTGCGATAAGGCGGCACCTCTTCTGCTATTGTTAAAAGGCCATCCTGGCAGTGGAAAGTCTACCCTTGCCAAGCAAGTTGCCAGACATTTGCATCTTTCTCTGGCCGACAAGGACGACGCCAGAGATTGCTTCAGAGCTGCAGAGGAGCAATATGGCCCTGCAGGCTCCTGGGACCTGAATGCCCTCTCGTATGAAGTCATGTTCAGCGTGGCTGCAAGCCAGTTAGCCTGTCAACAAAGTGTTGTGGTGGACTCACCACTCAGCAAGGTAGAGCTTTATCAGAAGGCGGTTGCAGTTGCAAAAAAGGTAAAAGTTGGTACAGACTCATGTCTGCATTGCAGCTCTGCAATTGCCTAATGTTCCTTGCACTCAAAGCTATGCAGCAGCAAATATGAGGATTACGTGTCCTTACAAACGTGGAATGGCTTCAGCATAATGCAGATGTTGCTGTGATTGAGTGCCAGCCATCTGATGTGGGTATTTGGCAGCAGCGCCTGGAAGCAAGGGCACAGCAAGAACTGGGCGGGATAACATCCCACAAACCCACCACATGGGCTGAGCTGACAGACCTCATTTGCAGGTACATGTTCTACAGAGACACGGTAATGCTTTGTCTGCGTGAGGGAGCACTAACTGCTGACATGTGCAGGTACAAAGAGAAAGACAGGTGGAGCACTGACGGTACAGTAACAGTCCAGCACTACTTGCTGTTGGACACGTCTTTTGGGACAGCAGCGTCTCACCTATCGCTGGTTAAGCAGTTTCTCCATGACAAGGGACTGGCAAGAGATGCTACGCAATATGGAGACGTTTAAAACAGGTAGCATACACACAACTGTGCTGTGTCTATACTGTATACTGCAACAAACCATTTGAGCTGATGTTGGGCTCCTTGCAAAGCTGCCTCTTGAAATGCTTTGTGTGCGCAGTTGGCAGATGCAAGATTGTGTCATAGCTTGATCAGCCCTGCTGCGGCACTTAATAAATGTCAAGCCAGCTTTGGACATGAGCAGGAAAGGCACTACACTGGCTTCATGGCTTGGGTAACAGTTTGATGATGTCATTGATGGTGAGGACAGAGGACACTGTGACTCAAGTTGATGACAAAGAACTTCAGCACAATGGCTTGCTATAGATCAAAAGGATAGTACTCAACAGTTTGTTCAGCACTGACATGATTCATATGATCTTTGGTACAGTATACCATGTATGATATGGCCGTTTTGGCATTTCAGCGTATATCATTGAGTAGCAGTGAAACCATTGAGCATAAGCATTGCTTTGTACGAGTACTCTACTGATATGCGCTGACATCAATGACAAGGCCTTCATCTGTCTGTTTCACTGGCGGCCAGTAAACAGGCTTCTCCGTCTGCAAACATGCAAGCGACGTTGTTGCAAACATGCTGGTCCAAGCAACACAATAAGTTGCAGTTTCATTTGGATATGCATTACCAAGCAACTGTCTCACATGAGGACAGTTCTGACTGCTGCAGAGCAGTGGACATTCAAGTAAGCAACTTGCTTCAGGCATTTGCATTAAGTATTGTGCATGAGTTGAGCATGAATTGCATATAAGTAATCTGATAGCTCATGAGTCATCACATCAGCAGTGCAGCTTGCTCGGTGCAGCATTGGCAAAGCAAAAGGACTGACCAGATCATATCCTTTCAGGGAGAAGCCTGTATGCAAGTGCATTTCCAGCAAGGTCTTGTGGTCATGTGCTGCTGTCAGCTCCTTCTGATGCCAAAAAAGCTGTTGCTTGTCTGCTGGGACCCCGGTTTTCTTAGCAACTGCAGCTCTTATATCACTGACAGTCTGCTCATACTTCACTCTGACGTCGACCACCAGCGGTGGGTACTCATTTCCTTTCTGTAGTGTCACGAAAATCTGGTTTCCTGACGCCGCTACTGCAGCCGCGCCTCCGTAAGCAGCTGCATGCAGAAATGTCGTTGATACTCGTCGTCTGCGACTCTCAAGAAAGGGTAACGCTTGATCTAAGCCTGACCGTGCACGCTTTTTGCTTACCCATTCAGGTGGTGTGCTGTATCTGTCAGTGCCAGCCGCTCAACAAAACCGCGACACGCGCGAGTGGTCCGCGGTCAGATGACATCGCGATCACCAAATTCGGAGGTTGCCTCGGCATGTCGAGGCTGGCGTTTGTATGGAGCGTTACAATTTCAATTTCCTTGCTTTTTTTATTTTTAATGCACCTGAGGCATCATCATGATCAGGCAGTCCTACATATACAAAACAACAGCATTGCAAACAGTACTGTCACGGTCTTGCTACAAGGCCAAAGCCTGCCTCCAGGAAGTTACCGCAGTGTAGCACAGTACCCATATATACATATATTCACTGAAGTTCAGTTCAACATTGCAAAATTGCAAAGCAAGCACCTAGTGCCGCATGCGCATGTCTAATCAGTCCGTACATGCATGCAAAATTTGAACCTTGTATTTGTGCTTTGCAAAACTCACAACACTGTGTGACAAGCACTTCTCCTATAGAAATACACTGTATCAGATGTTGAAGTCATTCTATAGCCTGGAAAGAGGCTAACCAAAATTGATATGGGTGGTTTTGAGACCCAACATGGTGCATGCTCTACATAGCATAGGAAAACAAGTCTCTGACACCATTGGGGTGCAAGTCCCATAGAAAACACTCAGCTACATCTATTGGACCTCACTTACTACATAAGAATCTATCGCGTCAAACAGACTGTAATACACTGGGCTTTCTGGGATAATTTGATCTGACTGCTGGTTGGTCTGCATGCCCTTAATGTCCACAGTGTTGCAGGCTGCCTGAATGGGTCTTGACTGACTTTGCCCACAATTTTGACTCCATCTCTCCTTGTACCTAAACAACCATGCAAAGTCGTCTGCTGACCTTGCATGAAACTACATGCTTAAACACCGTGTAGCACAAGTCAGCAGGCTGTGCAAGGAGGACTGCAAACACCGTGACGGCGGAGGCCGCTGCTGTCCTTACCTATAGGGGCGTTGCGTATTGTTTGGCTGGGACTGAGACCTGGAGGCTTCACCAGATGGGTTGCCGCGGTCGACTGCAGCGTAGATGAGTCTCCTCCTGCACAAGGCAAGCAAAACGGTCGCATACAGCCTCCAACAGCAAGTCTGATGCAAGAGCATATGTATGTGCATCTGAGTTGTGCTCACACGCTTGCAATGGCCAGGCATGTCCAGCAGATGCTTTTACTTTGGCAAGCACGAGCTTACATTAGACCCATAGCTATAGCGTCGACACCCTTGTGCTCGAAAGTGCTGGATTGCTGCCAGTCGCGACTTCGATAAGTTACAACTTTCTGTTGACAGTGATCTGCCTGAGGAAAGCGGGATGCACACCGATGACATCCCGAGGTCAATGTTGCAAGTTGCCCAAGGTTCAAGTAAGCGCATTCGTGAATGTGTACGTTATCAGTGATTACTCATCAGGTTCGGCTTTCCAAAGCGCCACGTGCAAGGAGCACTATTTCTTCCTCCTCCTCCGTCATCTCTCATACTGTGAAGCGCCTCCACTTTATGCATGAGCTATAATGGACCAGTAGGCTGTGGTCATGCATGAGCCGGTCTAGAGAACAACAAGGCAAAGCGTTTCAACGAGTATATTATATTCCTCGTCTGGAGGATTCCTCGTCCTCCAAGCTTGATACTCTCACACAATCACGGCGATGAGCAATAGAAGCCAAGGACACGGTTGTTGAGGAATTCGAGGCTGGCCTATCAAGGCACTGACATATACTTCTGATGGCATATATCATCAGGTCACTATAGTTTGCTAGTAAACACAGGACTGCACATGACTACAAGTGCAGTTGCCGGCCAATTAACAGAAATGTCAGAAACCTGTATATTCCCGGCAAAACTTGTACATGGTGAATCTGCTTCAGGGTACACTATAGTACATGTAATGCACATGCCTGCGTCTGGCGATGTCAAACAGTTAGTTGATCAACGCTTGAGTTGTGGGTGCAACATGAGGGCAGGCTTGACAGCACAAGCAACTTCTTCAAGCTGCTCGCTTGAAACGCCAATGTTGCACAAGTTGGCAAAAGTCCGTGTGTATTGCATGCCGTACTGATCCAGAGTGCCGCAGGAGGCCTCCCAGGCAGCTACCATTCCCTGCGACATAACATACAACCCATGAGAGTCACAATATCACACCAAAAAAAACAACATGCCACATTCTGGCTTGCACCTTTCAAAAATTGATGTGGGCATGTGATGTGACTCAGGCAGCTCATGCTTTGCATGTTGTAAGTGCATAGCAGCACCTGTGGCACAAGCCGCACAAGAAGGCACATGCTCTGTAGGTGAAGTGACTTGTACGTATTACAGTCAAACCTCACCCTGAGACAGTCCCAGTCTTTGACAAGGGGCTGGCCTTTGGGCACAGGCAGGGGCTCAATTACTACCAGCTCTATCAGAGGGTCCCCTGCACCATCGCTGACACCAAGACCATCACTCGCTTTCTCCAGTAGATTCTGCACATTACCATACTGCTCCTACACATGGAATCCGCGACACATCAGTGCCAACTCTTGGAAACACCAAAAATAGCATTGCATGTGTCCTCAGCAAATACACACAGGATGTTTGTACAAGAGGAGTGCAAGTCTGTAACAGTATTGGCTATCATTGCATTTGCTGCATCAGATCTGGCATTGGTGTCAACCCAATGCAGCATTTGCCCGATATTCTGAGTGGTTGCAGCAAATTTGAGAATTCGCTGCACAACATGTGCTGTTAAAACTTGCGCTGTACAGAAACCATGCAGTGCAAGAACGCCTTGATGCTAAGCATTCCACACACAAATGGTTACCTGCAGCAAGTTTATGACTGGTGCCTGTGCCAGCAGCGCTCTCACAGCTTGCCTCACTCCCTGGTCAACAGAGGAGCGTGCATCAAGAGCCTCTTGTAGAGCTGCAGATGCTTGTTGTGAGTCTAGCCCATTGCTGGCAGCTTGGACAGCTAGGTAAAGGGGCAAAAGCTCGGCTTCCCTCTGTGGAACGGTTTGTGCATATGCTGGGTCCTCTGCTGTGTCTGATCCTCCATCACCTGCAGAAGTGTGCTGCCAGTTTCAAATGAGGCGTGTCCTGGTGATTGGACATTGAATGACGGCTGGCTATTGTGCAAAAGGCGTTGAGTTCAAAGCCAAGGTCTGCAAACTTCAACTCCTGCCTATATCTCTCTAGTCAGGGTTGTGCCAGGATGTAGGTTGATCAAGCAGGTAGAACGCATGATGTTTGAAATTTCATGGGCTTGATTGCGCTGGGCTACATTCCCATCACGCTGCCTGACGCCGTTGGAAATTCCTTCCTTCCCTTTTCAAACAAGGCAAAGAGCAAATCACAGACTGTCTGGCAGGTCTGTACATGCAGGGTCTGTGGGGTGATACAGATAATTTGGCAAGATGGTTGTGCATGAACAATATGATCCAAACTCATGTACAGCCTCACACTTACTGACATGTAACAAGTGTGGTGGTTAGGAGCAGTGAGCGTCTTTGCTATGCATTGCAGACATGCCATAGACTGTGGTCTCATGAATATTGCGCAAGCTTCAGCTACATGCCAAATACCTTCTGAGCACCTGGCATGTCAGAGTCCTTGCGAATAACAATTCATCAGACAATTGCACTGAAGGGCTGTGCGCTGGCAGATGCTGCCTAACCTGTATTAGCTTCCCCCAGGTAGTCTCCAGCAGGCTCTTCATCGATGGAGAGACTGCCAAACTGCAGCACATGGCTGCCCTGAATGTAGCTGCCATTGCGGCTGGTGCGCTGCTTCACCACCTCAAACTGCTTCTCCAGAGTCTCCTTCAGTAAGTTGGCGTGATCACTGCAGAGTGAAAGACATGATTGCAAACATGATGTTCTGGCTAGCCACTGAGCTCAGTTAGCCTTGAAATCATGCCAGTGCACGACAGTTTGACAAATGCAGGAAACGTATGGCTGGTGTCTAGCTTGAGTGTGCCTCCAGCAACATCAGGCATTTTACACAACATGGATGTGCAGCTGACTATCATCACAGCAAGTCCAGGAAAACAAACAAATCAGGGTGATGCTCCAGCCAGAACTCGAATGGACAGAGACCGCAGCATGCAAAGCAGAACAGGTGTAGGTCATTGCTGGCTGCACCTGTTCTCCATCCAGGAAACACTGTAGAGGTCCCCCAGGCAAGTGGTGAACTCTGCAGCAGGAGAGGGCCGCATGCCAGGGCAGTATGTGGCCCAAGAGCTCTCATGAGCATTGGCCGCTGTTGTGACATAAATGTCCAGATTGTCATCTAACATGCCTTCAAACATGCTGCCTGCTTCACATGCCTCTATGTACAGCACCATGTCAGCGAATCCACTGCAGAAACAGACTAGCTGCATTGTGGCCATAGCATGCGACCATAGCAGTCCCGCATGTCAGTGCATACGACATAAAAACAACACATATCAGCGGCATGATGCTTGCAATTCAATAGGGCGCAAGCTACGTGAATGCCTCATACCTGTTCTGAGCTTTTGCACGCAGGGTGTCCATCAGCTGATCTGCATACAGGAATGGCCCACTTGGCATGCCCAAGATACCTGCATGAAATGTCTGCATTCAGTGTGTGCAAACACTGTGCATGAAAAAATTGTGATCAATGCAATGCCACCAAGCCTGCAGGACCCAGTGTGCTAACAACAGATCTCAGGGGTCAAGGTGTATCTGCTGCTTTGTGCTCATGTAGGTGTGCGCATTGCCCACACCTGGAGCACCGTGATCAGCATAGAAGACAAAGACCCTATCCTCAGGTCCAGATTTGATGACCTTGCCACTTGTGCCTATGACAGTGGGTTCCTGCCCAGAAAGCACCGACAAGAAGTTTTCTGCAGTCACGTCTGGCCCTCTGTAATCCTGCATAGAGGATTGCACTCAGCTAAGAAGTCTGCAAATACGCTGATAAGGCTGTTGTACCACCAGCGGCATGGCATGACCCCTCAAGCAAATTACAGCATTTGTGTATGCTGCAAGAAACAGGTGCATTAATACAGGCTGCAGGAAATAAACAAGCGCAGGTATGCAGGCCAAGTGACACCAACCCTGCACGACTCTTAATACTTGGTTACAGGGCACCCAAGAACTCACCACAGGAACGCCTTCATAAACATCAACACCCCCAGGGCGGTTAAAGATCTGATGAGGATGTGGATTGCCTGGGTAGGTGGCAATGTCATCTGCCATCATGACAACGATTTTTTCCTCGGGTAGGCCACCCTTTCGCAATATCTGGTAAGCCTGCAGGTGTTGACCAACATTTCACAACGTGGGCTCGTCGCCAAGACCACCCTTCGGATGGCGTGCAAGCATAACAGTCTACGGCATGGGTCCATGATCTGCATTTGTATACCCAAAACTTACATGACAAACGTCAGCTTGGTGTCGGTAGTTGCCCCAACCTCCAGATCCCGCGACCAATAGGGCCCATATCTCCCCTGCAATGCGTGCAGTTCCATTTTGCGTCCAGCAGACTGGTACTAGGTTGCCGACAGCGAAGAGGAGCTGAGGCTCAGCTGAGCGCAGCTGAGCGCAGCTCCTTTGACCTATTCACCTTTGAATTTGCCTGTTGGTCGTTGCAACACGCTGTCGATGCTTGGACGATATGCCGCCACAAGCCCCAAGAGGAGGGTCAGGCAAGCTATGTGTGTAGCAACCATGACTCGATGAACAAACGCGCAGCGACCGCAACGATCGCTTGATCAGTGCTACCTTGCAACATATGACGCGTTGCGCGTGTACATTCCGCATGTCAATACGGAATGCGTTGCTGTGCTCCTGTGCTCGAGCCCCTGGCCTTGTCCTGCTCCTCGTTGTCCAACAGCGGTCACAGCAGCTAAGGTAATTTCTGGTTGATGTTTGATACCGGTTGCTTGCCCGTAGATGCAGATTCAGAACTGCAGGACCCTTTGCGCTTGAGTGTAGAGGGCCAGGAACAGTACAACGTTTTCGTGTATGGGTCACTGTTGCCTGACCTACATAACCATTGGCTTATCAGCAACGCCGAGTTCTTGGGCTACCACAAGACCCAGCCGAACTTTGACATGTTCTCGCTGGGGCAGTTCCCAGCAGTTTGTGACGGTGGACACACAGCCATTCATGGGGCGCTGTACCGCGTCAACCGCGCGACACGAGACAAACTAGATTTGCTGGAGCAGCATCCCATCTGGTACTGTCGCGAACAAGTGGAGCTTCTGACCAACAGGCCCACGCTCGCTTGGATTTACCTCATGTCGCGCGAGGAGGCCGAGAACACGGCAGGTTGGGCCAAGTCAGTCCCCTCCGGCGACTGGCATACTTACTTCACAGCAAGACAGGCCAACGCGTTCGGTCATCATTGAATGCAAACTCAGAGCTGTACGCATGGAAGTCTGACAAGTGAATTCAGCAAGACTTGCCCAACTTGACAAGGAACTTTACAGTTAACACTGTGCTGAAAGCAAATGAGCTCACACTTGAAGACTTCCCTTTGCTAAAGAGGATGCAAGCTCTGCTTGGTGTCATACTTAAGTCAATTGTAGCCGTGCTACAGCTGTCAAGATAGCATTGATACACAAAATGTCGAGTGCAACAGCCTTTCAGTAGCACAACACAGTGTCTTGGTACATCAAATTCTCCATGCCTACTGGAAGACATATGAATTCACACTTCAGGAAGAAGTAAATATCAGCTTCAGCTTTGGCAAGGTGCCTATGTCTGACCAACCATCTGAGGTAAGGGCATGAGTGAGACTTGAATCTGCTGCTGCAGCAACTCCTCACGCACTTGCATTAGCAGCCTGCCCAGATGGTTTGAGCCTGTGCCATCATGTCCCTTTGCCCAGAAGAAGTCTGAGGGAGAGCTTTCTTGCAAAAGCTTGCCAGGAGCTGTGCCTTGCGCAGCTGTGGACAGCAGCAGCTTCCTTGGTCCCTCATGCGTGATAAACTGCAAACATATTCTGTAATTCAGCTGTCCTGGCAACAACATAGAGTGTTTTTGAAAGAACAGTGGACTGCAATCATATGCTGTGATTCAGCTTCTCTGAATGCCGTGGCAACAATCTCAACCTCTTCCAAACACTGGCTGTATGCTGAGAAGCGCACAGGATGACGAGCACATAATACTACGCCGTTCATCCAGTGCATCTTAACGTTATGGAATGCTAAGTGTGCAATGATCACCTTGGCCCGTAGGGCTGCAAGCATAACTTGCAGCTTGGCTTGATCCCAGTCAGGTCTGACAGCGGCAGCTTGCAAGCGCTGATGCCGTCGCCCTAGCCTTGCAGCCTCCTCTGGCGAAACAGCCTCTGCCACCATCTCAATGATGGCAGCATTCTCTGAAGCACCTGCAATGTGCCATGCTCTGATAACATTCCACCTCACAAGCTTAAGATGTTGAGCTGTCGGTGCTTGTCTAACGTGAACTGTGGTGTTGAAGAGATCTGGCAAACAGGTCCTTCAGTTGCTTTGCCACAATAAAGCAGGATACACAAGATGTAACCTTGTTTGTGATAGTTCACCTTGCAAGAGCCACAGGAATATGTCTGCAACAAAACATGGCATGGTTGGCAATGCATGACTGCAAGAGCATACCACTAGTGCTGGCAAACTTCTGAGCCTGGTAGTAGTGCTCCACACTTCGCCACTCCCTCCAGTCATATGCAGCAGTGCAATTCTGTGATGTGCTGGCATCAGTCATTGGTTCCTCCGGAAGTCTGATGGGATGACAGGAAAAATTGGAAAGAGCGCCATACTCATCCCAGGCTTTGTAAAAGTGTACAGCCTGCACATGCGCCAGGAGTCATTAGCATGCAACAAACTGATTGTCATGGTTCTTCAGTGTCATAACTTTGCCAGTTTTGATTATAGCAACCTCTACAAGACATCAACACAACTTCTGTAAACATTGGCAGAGCCTGCTCTCCCATTGAACCCAGCATCAAGGCAATCTTGACTGGGTGTTCCTTCAGGTTACTGCTGATGGCTGTCCAGAGAGGCTATGCCCACCTTGTTGGAGTCTGATTGGCTGCGCCTCCGGCCTTTGCCTCTTGGGGAAAGGTCAGGAGCTGAACTAGAAGGAGAGGTGCCATTTGATTGCGGGGCAGGTGGGTGCAGGTGAGGGAGGTGCTGGCCAGACAGCGCAGCATCCAGGGCCTCAAGGCCTCCAGAGGCAGGCAGGTAGCCTGTCAGCAGCATGTCCTGCCCAATGCCCTGCCACTGTGGCTCTATTATACTCAGGGCCTGAGTCATTTCCACGTTGCCTAGCTCGCCTACTGGAGAAGGTGCACGCACTCCTCCGATCTGTACAGGACAGCAAGCTTACTTACGCTCACATGCACAGCAGGCACCGCCAGTTTACAATCCTTGTGACTCTTTGTTTTCGGGCAGCAAGTCAGGAAGATGCAGATGACCTGAACTTAAGAAGGGAAGAAAGGGACAAGTCAGATTACTGCTGGCTGAGGCTTGACACGCAATGTATGCACAGCAAAGGAAAAACTTAGGGCATCAACACATGTTGATCACTTTAATTAGTATGTTGAGCAAGCCTTCTGTGCACACCAACATGGCTTACCAGCTTGGGTGCAATGAAAGCCAAAGTCTTGTGAATGACTCCAGCTGCAATTGCAGGAGCTGCTAAGGTGCCGCCACACTCCCACAGGCATTGCAAGAAGCCTCTGTCATAGCAGTACGCTGCCACAGCATGTGGTGTCAAGAAGTCGAACTCAACCACCTCAACTCCTCTAGCACGCAGCTTCTGCTGAAAGTCTGAGCGTGCCCCCCGCTGAGTCATGACTATAGTGGGCGCTACAGATACATCCCATAGGTTGGCTTCCTGCACAGAAGAAAAAGGTACTTCAGCTGCCGAACTGTCCTGCTGCACGACTTGTGATAGTTAGGCCAGCCCCATGCTTTCATAGCAGCTGAATCATGGCGCGACAGAGGCTCAGCTTGTGCATCATGTGCAACACCATAGGCAACAACACCTGCTGCTGCACTGAGCGCCCTGCAAAAGCACTTATACATGCCAACCTGACAGCAAGGTGCAGCTGATGTCCCTAGATGATCTGCTATGCCAGACAAAGTAGCAGTGCTAGCAAGCAGGCTGTGCTTCCTTGACTGGACTCAGCCCAAACGCCATGAGCTGTTTGCAGCACAGACAATCACCTCTTGAAGGTCCAGGGTGCGTGACATGACAATTCTCATTGGCATGTGACCCCCTTCCCTGCGAGTGGTCAGGCGTGGGTTGTCCAGCCTGACTGTCTGCCCACCCACAATGACAGCATCTGATCTGGCCCTGCTCTCAAAGACCTGCTGCCTGGATGCAGGGCTGCTCACCCAAGCTGAGTGTCCCATGCTAGTAGCAATCTTGCCATCCAGGGTCATGGCATACTTGAAGATGCCAAGCGGCCTCTGTGTGGCCGCCCTGTGAAGGAGAGCCTGAAGGGCAGGCAGATCATGTATAAGCTGTTACACCAAGGCAAAAGCAGCCTGGGTATATGGTTGCTTACAACTGAGATCAGATTGCAGCAGACAGTGGCTGTCAATGTTTCACACCTTCACAAGGCAATGCTTATGCATGCTGCCATTTTGACGATGCAAAATGCTTCTATGCTGAGCCAACATTATGCCTGGGGTCATAGACAGGTGCACAGCATGCTGCCATAGCTAACAGATGACCGCAACATGAAATGACATTTGAGCAGCAACTTGTCCGCCATTGCTTGTCTGCAACGTTGCTGCTTACCTCATTAGCAACAAAGCATTTCTGCAATGTGCTGTCCTCCCAGCCAGTTGATTCAAAGCAGGGAGCTTCTCCTAAAACATCTACTCGTAGACCATGCTGCCGCAACTCGTGTATTGCAGCCCCTCTACAGTGTGCTAATGGATGCCTGATGCCAATCACAACCCTACTTACTCCAGCCTGTATTAGGGCTGACAAGCTTGTACTGTCGCCATGGCAGTCCCCAGTCTCCAAGTTCAAGTATGCAGTGGATCCTGAACAGTGTGCCTGCGCTGCTGCTACTGCCTGCACCTCTGCTGATGTGGTGCCCTGCGCCACAAGCACAATGGCAGGATCAGCATAAACAGCTGTGACCAGGCCAAACCTATGGTGCAAGTGCATGTGTTTTGCGCAGCTGTCTATCTTGGTACCTGTGCTGTTAGATATGTCTCAGAAAGGACAGACCCGTCAGCGTGAACGAGCACGCATCCTGAGTTGGGGTGCGGCTGTGTTACACCTGCAGCATAAACAATAGGATGAGCACCACACCTGGCAGCAAAGCAAGCCAGTTGGCAAGAGCATAAGGTCTGCGTAAAAGGCTACCCAGACTCTCCACTCACCTGCTGAACTGTCAGCTAGCTCTGCAGCTCTGGTCAGGTGCTTCAGGTCTTTCCCTGCAGCAAGTCATACGGTCAGCATTCTTGCGCTGATACGTGCATGCTTGCACATTGCATCTGTGTACCTGCAATGCCAGCCTTCGGTGTTCCATTTGTATGCTGCGCACTGGCTTGTGTTGCCTTATGCAAACATTTTTTGGCGTTCCGCCGACGCTGCTTGATGCTGTTACATCTAACCTGGTCCGGTATGCTGCGTGCAGGGTCAGTTCTTAACGCACAATGCCGGTGCGAGACTTGGGCACCCGGCAGCTGGTGATGGGTATGCACAGACGAGCTCGGGGCTTCGGGTGGAGGAACGCGGAACAACATTGCGTACAACAGAGCACGGGGCCGCAATTAGATCTACCAGGCGCGCACAGTACTCATTGACCACCCGGCATGATGCAATGCTGCCGACGACGCAGGTCAAATGTATTTCGCTCATTCCGTAATACTTGTGGCTAGCGAGAGGCGGTTACTAATGATAGCAGCAAGTGGAGTTGAATAGGTCAATGCATCGAGCAGAGGCTTGGACAAGCAGATTGATACAAGTCTACCCGATGAAGCATGAATGATGGGAGGAAAGTTTTGGATCTTAATAAACGCAAATCTTTTTACTTAAATCAGTTTTGAGCGAATCACCGTATAGCTGATACAGCTCGACTGTAAGATCCAACAGCACAAGCTCTATGCGGGATTTTCAGCAGGCACAGCTGGAAGAGGATTTGGTGGATTCTGGCACAGAAAACGATGATGCAAGCGTTGCCTCAGCATCTTCACCCGAACCTCAAACAGAACCCCCCACCTCACCGGGGCCGTCACGTCGGGAACGTCTGCGCGCACGTCACAAGCTGCAGGCGCTTGCCAGCAGTAAAAGCAAACACAGACATTCAGCTTCTTCAAAAAATCGAATTCAGACGCCACCAGTCTTGTTTGGCTGCGTTTTAGCTGCAGCACTGGCCACTGCTTGTTTTGGCCGCTGGTTTAGAAGACGCAAATTGAAGCACAAGCGCCAAGACGTGCAGTGTCTGCTGACCAAGTGCAAGCTTGAGCCATCACCAGCAGTGCAACAAAGATCACCTCCACCACCTTTGCTTTCAACCACTTTTGTAGCTACAGCAATGTAAGCTTTTATAGCTGTCTGTGTCTATGTTTGTGACGTGACCCTTGGCAAAGATTTGTGAGGCTTACTTACTGCGCCTGTGTGCAAAAGTACAGTACATTGCTGGCTGCAGCTTTACTGCTTTGTTCAATGCTTGTTAGGGTATTGCATGTGGCAAGTTCTGCTGCCTGCTTGATACAGGGCTGCAAGCATCATCCTCAGCATGTTGAATGCAGGTTCCAGATTGAGAATCTCAGCACGGAGCATGAAACTCAGCAAAGCGGAGCAGAAGGCAACTCAGGTTTTAGCTCTGCTCAGGCGATACGAGAGGCCGTCCATGCAGGCGCAACATGCATCGGCAGGACTAATACACCAGAGATAGCGCTCGGGTATGCTATTGCATACTCACCATCTGGGATAATATGGTCACCTATTTTCCTTACACTACATTCACGCAAGGCGGTGAGGCTATTCAACAACCAGACGCAGGTGACATAGGTCTGGACCTGCAGGCTGATAGATCCTGATGACCAAAGGAGTAATTTTGCAGAGCAGGATGGCATCTTGGGAATCACAGCTAGCAGTGCAGCTTTGGTGGTTGCACAGCAAGAAGCAGATTTTGCGCTGACCACTGATCATCTGTCGGGTGCCAGGGTAAGCTATACAAAATAGCTAGACCAAGAGTTGCTGATCATTGTTGCACACATGACTTTGTTGCTGTCGATGGTGACTGTCCATACTTTCACGTTTGCGCAAAAGCAGACGTCTGGACACTGCCAGTAGCAAGGAAGCAACCCTGGAGCTGTCTTGCAAGGTGTGCTGAAAACCTCTGTGCTGTGCATCACAGCTATGGAGTTGAGTGCAGGTCTTGCTTTGCGCACAAAGCTGATGACACAGCCTCAAGTCTACAATTTGCATATAGCATGCATTGCAGATTACCCCTATGTGTTACTGCAGCGTCTGGCAACACAACAGTTGCAATGCTGCAGACATCAGCAGCATGCTGTGGGCTGTACGCATATCGGCCCACCAGGGGTACCATCAGCAGGGAAGGGGTCGCCCTCATAGCTGGAGACCTGGATGCAGTGGGCTGGATCTGTAGGACACCTGATCTTCTTCCTCGTCTGGGTGATGCATTCAATCTACCTGGAGGTGGGACCCAGCACCGCCCCTACAGAAGCAATGCTTCAAGCACATGTTTCTCGAGTGACATTGTGCCTAGTCTCATGTTATTTTCACCTCCTACCTGTAATGCCTGTTTACCATATGATTGGGGCATCTGCCTTTGCCATCTGCTGCCATAGCGTAGGCAAACTCCCAGTCCAATGTGGGCCATAAAGTCGGCTGTGTGGGCGCCCTGTGATGCTGCATTGTAGCCGTCTAGTCCTGCTGTGACTGCACTCATGCTGAGTGTACCTGTGTGAGTAACAGGCAAGACATCCAAGACAGAGTTGGCAAAGCTGATCCTGGCTCAGGACTTGTTTGGTCTTTGGGGAGATGAACTGACAGCCGCATGCACAGCCACGCTGATTGGGTGCCAGAAGTGGGCTGGGGATGAAGTTGCACCAGTCTCCCTTCTGGTCTACCTGCGTGACAGCGTCCCTGCTGCACAGCCTCTCATGGTCAGCCACCTGTTATGTCCAAATCGTGCTGTGCATCAATTGAGTAGTAGTGCAACCTGTGCATGCTTGCTTGACAGATGTGCGCTGTGCATACCTTTTCATGCCTTGTCAGTCTCAGATTGCACAGAAGCTGCCCTTCCAAATGCATGCTGTGTCACTGTTCAACAGCACAAGTGACTACACCAGAGGGGCTGACTATGCTGCTGAGTGGGTTGATTTAAAGTCAGGACCAGCGGACTAGCCAGGCCTTGAGTTGCATTTCATGCATGCCTAAAGATGGGCTTCTGCACACACAGGACGCTGACTCAGCAGAACAGCTCATGTCAGCATTTGGCACAGCAGCTGGCCTCATACAGCAGAGTGAGTATGTGCGGTGCCAGTCTGAGCAAGCAGGGCCAAACACCAGCCTGCAAGAAGCAGGGAGTGGCATTGCTGAGGTGGATGCTGAGTCTCTGGAGGCGGCCAAGCAGGTCCAGACAGAGCTGCAGAGGGCTATGCATGCTGCTCTGTCCACCAATAATGGCTACCTCATCATACCCACGATGCCTGGTCCACCCATTCAGCGCAGGCAAGGCTTTGCACTTTGCAGGGACCAGCATCGCAGCAGGATTAGTCATGCGCCAAGGATGCACGTGTGCATTATCTGAGCAGTGCTGCACAGTCACCATTTCTACATGCTTGTGTCCAGGGCCTGCATTGCGTGCTCTGGACCCAGCTGCATGTTGCCAACACAACATTAAGCAGCAGCAGGCAAATCATGTGATGGTCTTGAAGCAGTCAGTGCAAACTGTTGAGCTAACACTACTGATCTTATGTCTCCAGTGCCCCAACTGACGATCTGGAGCAGTTTGAGAGGCGGACGTTTGAGCTGTCAGCACTTGCAACATTGTCTGGAGTCCCTCAGGTATGATGTCAGGCACCCGTGTCAATATTTCTGCAGCTACAAACCTGCACCTGTACACACGCTATCTGTTCCGCACAGACAGCTGTGAATCTCCAAATGTGAATGTGAGTAGAGGTTTTCAGTGGTCCCACCTCTTCTGCTTATCTAGCAGTGCTCAAAGCGCTTGTCTGCACCCTAACTGATGACTTGGGCATGCAACACAGCGCTGCCTGGTGGTGATGCAGGTGACTGTACCAGTGGGGATGCCAGGACATGCAGTGACCTCCATATCCATTCTGAGTCTGCACAAGTCTGACATGCGGCTGCTGCACCTGGCTGCTAAGCTGGGACCCCTCATAGCAGAAGCTGCTCAGGACGTGGCTGTGGCCATGACTGAGGAGCAAGCTGAGTATGATGATCAGCAGCAAGCTTCGACCACTGGTGTGTTGCTCATCATGTGGTGTCAGCCTGCATTGATGGAGCGCTCTGTGCAAAGCTGTGTGCTGTTAGCAATCGTGAAGCTTGAATGCCAGCAGAAGCAGAGTCCTCCTGGTCATCTGTGTGCAGGCTCTGTTGCTGTCATACTGCTGGTGTACTCTGCAGCTTTCAGCCTGCATAGTAGGCATAAAGAGCAGCACATGTAAAGAGCAGCATTCCAGGCATATTCTGGTTTGATAGCGGGGATGTGTATGTTGCCTTCGGCAAAAGCAGAGCTTGGCAAGATGTGTGTGCTGATATGCATGGCCTGATCTGTCACTGTGCTGATATGCATGGCCTGATTCATCACTGTGAAAGCAGGAGAAGGGCAGCAAAGCGGAAATGCCTCCAAAGCAGAGAAGTACAAAACCAGAGCAAATGAAGCTTTCAAGGCAGGAGACTTTGATGGGGCCATTACAGGCTACTCACAGGCAATCCAGGCAGATCCTGCCAACCCTGTCTACTTCAGCAACAGGGCTATGGCCTACCTCAAGGTGAATCATCGCCTCCGGGACTTGTGATACTGCTTTCACACATGCCATGCAGGCCATCTGTGTGTACAGTCAGCTGCTCAGCAGCTTGACATCACAACAGCATGCTGCTATCTTAGTGCCTGCCAGTCTGTCAAGCAGGCAGCAAAGTTGGCACGGTGCAGGTGATGCGCTTTGCAGAAGCCAAGGATGATTGTGACTCAGCACTGAAGCTGGAACTGAATGTGAAGACCCTGCTGAGACGCGGCACCTCCTGGCTGGGATTGCAAGAGATTGACAGTGCACGCAAGGACTTCAAGCATGTGCTGTCCCTTGAGCCTAATAACAGGTGTGACAATCGTCTTCTATTGACAATGGAATGCTCTGCAGCTTTTGCAGCATTGACATTCTGTGTGACCACATTCATGCTTGAGACCCTGAATACACATGGTGATGAGCTTGGTGCATCAGCAAGCTGGCTGTTTCTCGCGTCAAACATTGTGGTTGTCATAGCAAGTCTGAAATCCAAGAGCTATCATGCTGAGGGTGCGAATTGTGTGACAGGCAAGCACGTCAGGAGCTGAAAGCGCTGAAAGAGTCAGAAGCCATGTTTGACAATCAAGATTCACATGCTTCTAATGGCACAGCAGAGGGGTTGTTGTGACAGGCCACTGTCCGACTCTACCATGCAATGCGTTGTCTGATGCAACAAACCTTTGACATTTCACCCTTCATGGTCCTTTGATGCTTCACCAAAGTCAATTTGGTGAATTTGTTCCCAACCACACCCCTGCAATGTTGCATCATTACTGATAATGTGCTAAGTATGGCGTTTCCCTTGCTCTGCAAATCATTGGCAGAGGCAAAAGCACTGCACATGCTGTGCCATTCTTCCTTTCTTTCTTATTTTTTTCATTTAGCACCTTACAGTCTGGGGTGTGGAGCCAGTTGTGACTCATCAGACATCCTGGCTTGAAAGCACAGGTGTATGTGGTGTGCAACAAAACCAAGCTGGTGGGAATTCTGCTCGAAA